>CDZO01022371.1_pt1 | contig 203530 bp, 187 predicted proteins | sample 480641 | NCBI WGS metagenome assembly CDZO01 (sample SAMEA3182088, study PRJEB8094) | gut metagenome | biome: human; feature: gut; material: Stool; isolation source: human stools | place: Canada | collected 2013-02-05
CAGAAACATGACAATAATTAGAAAAAATTAAGAAAATAATCTATTGCCGAATAGCAAAATATAATGTAGAATAGAGAAGAATACTTAAAGGACGTGATGACATGGGCAATATAAAAGATACTCAATATTTTCAAGCTGTTCAGGACAAAAAGATAGAAGTAAGCGACGTACTGGAGCAGGTATATATTGCCTTGACTGAAAAGGGGTATAATCCCGTGAACCAGATCGTGGGTTATATCATGTCTGGGGACCCGACTTATATTACCAGCCATAAAGGCGCCAGAAGTCTTATCATGAAGGTTGAACGGGATGAGATTCTGGAGGAACTGATGGCTGTGTATATTGATGCCCGTCTGAAATAAGAACTGTTTCAGACTGGTTCCGGGGCAATCTGCAGGGGCGCTCCAGGGGCATCCGGCCCGCCACGGGCAGGCAGGATATGCGGCGTGAATAACAGAAGGCCCGGGAAAGGGCCTTCACAGTAATGTACGGATGGATATGAGTGGGATGCATTCAGTTGGCCATAGGCCAGCTGCTTTTATGGTGCATTCCGATTTTTTGCGTTTACCGGAGGAATTGAATATGAGGATAATGGGTCTGGATTTTGGCTCGAAAACAGTTGGGGTGGCAGTCTGCGATCCTTTAGGTATCACTGCCCAGACAGTGGAAACAATCACCAGGGCCAGCGAGAATAAGATGCGTCAGACCCTTGCGCGGATTGAGCAATTAATTGGTGAATTCGAGATTGAATGCATTGTTCTTGGTTATCCTAAGAATATGAACAATACAGTGGGCGAGCGCGGGGAGAAGACCCGGGAGTTTAAAGCGGCCCTGGAACGGCGTACCGGTCTTGAGGTCATTCTCTGGGACGAGCGTCTCACCACAGTGGCGGCAGAGCGGGTTCTGATTGAAAGCGGAGTGCGCAGGGAAAACAGAAAGAAAAGCGTGGACCAGATTGCGGCAGCCATGATTCTGCAGGGATATCTGGACAGCCTGCAGCATATTTAGGATGTAATTGGGACATGGAGAAAACAGCCGGTCCCCTCAGACGGGACAGACAGGCGCCGGGAGAAAAGAAATGGAAGAAAAGACGAGAGAAAATATGATTACCATGGTGACGGATTCAGGGGAATCCGTGGATTTTTATGTGCTGGAAGAAACAAGGATAAATGCAAGGAGTTATCTGCTTGTGACAGACGCACCGGAAGGTGAGGACGGAGAGTGCTATATCCTTAAGGATATGTCAGGACAGCAGGACGCTGAGGCCGTGTATGAGTTTGTGGAAGACGACAGCGAACTGGACGCACTGATGAAAGTGTTTGAAGAACTGTTAAGCGATGCAGATGTGGACCTTGAGAAATAGATAGAAAGAAAGATTGGAGGAATCAATTTGAATTTAGAAGAAAAAGAGAATACGGCAGAGGCGGCGCCAGAGGCAGCTGCACAGGTAACGATTCAGGCCGTACAGGAAAACAATGTCCAGGAGGCCGGCGTCCGGGAGACGGCAGGAACAGCGGCCCCACAGGAGCAGCCTGCCAAGAAGCCCCAGAACAGGAGACCGGCCCGGAAAAAGACCGTTTCCAAGGAACAGGGAGGAAATGGGGAAGCCCAGAAAAATCCGGGCCCCAGACAGGGACAGACAAAGAGCAGGACCGGACAAAAGGGAGAGGCCCAGACCGGAACCGCTGCCAGTAAGTCCAAGGACAGCACCGGCACAAGGACCTCCAAGGGAACCGGCAGCCCAAAGGCATCCAGAAATTCAGGGGAGTCCAAGGCGGCCAGAAATTCCGGCGAATCAAAGGCGCTTCCCGCGCCGGCCAGGCAGAAGGGACGGGACGGAAGAAAGGATGGAAGAGGCAAGCTGAAAATCATTCCGTTAGGCGGTCTTGAGCAGATTGGAATGAACATCACTGCCTTTGAGTATGAGGACAGCATCATTGTGGTGGACTGCGGACTGGCCTTCCCGGGGGACGACATGCTGGGCATTGACCTGGTAATACCGGATGTGACCTACTTAAAGCAGAACATTGACAAGGTGAAGGGCTTCGTTATTACCCATGGCCATGAGGACCATATCGGCGCCCTGCCTTATATCCTGCAGCAGGTCAATGTGCCTGTATACGGCACAAAGCTGACCATTGCCCTGATTGAGCATAAGCTGGAGGAGCACCGCCTCTTAAAGAACACCAAACGCAAGGTGATGAAGCACGGACAGTCCGTGAACCTGGGATGTTTCAGAGTGGAATTCGTGAAGACAAACCACAGCATCCAGGACGCATCCGCCCTGGCCATATTTACGCCGGTGGGAACCGTGCTGCACACAGGAGACTTTAAGATTGACTATACGCCGGTGTTTGGGGATCCCATTGACCTGCAGCGCTTTGCGGAGCTGGGCAAGAAGGGCGTGCTGGCTCTGATGGCAGACAGCACCAATGCCATCCGTCCCGGATTCACCATGTCCGAGCGTACCGTGGGAAAGACATTTGACGCCATATTCGCGGAGCACCAGAACAGGCGCATCATCGTTGCCACCTTTGCCTCCAATGTGGACAGGGTTCAGCAGGTGGTGAATACTGCGTATAAATACGGCCGCAAGGTTGTGGTGGAAGGCCGCAGCATGGTGACGATCATGGATATTGCCAGTAAGCTGGGATATATCAACGTGCCGGAGGGAACCCTCATCGACATTGAACATCTGAAAAACTACCCGCCGGAGTCAACGGTGCTTATTACCACGGGAAGCCAGGGCGAGTCCATGGCCGCCCTTTCCAGGATGGCCGCCAGCATTCACAAGAAGGTATCCATTGTGCCGGGAGACGTGGTGGTGCTGAGCTCCACACCTATTCCCGGCAATGAAAAGGCAGTGGCCAATGTGGTGAACGAGCTGTCCATGAAGGGCGCCGAGGTAATCTGTCAGGATACCCACGTTTCAGGACATGCCTGTCAGGAGGACCTGAAGCTGATTTATTCTCTGGTGCATCCCAAGTTCTCCATCCCTATCCATGGCGAGTACCGCCACCGTATGGCCCAGAGGGAGCTGGCCCAGTTCATGGGCGTACAGAAGGAAAATGCTGTCATGGTTAACTCCGGCGACGTGGTCGCCCTGGACGGGGACAGCTGCGAGGTGATAGACCATGTTGCCTGCGGAGGCATCTTCGTGGACGGCCTTGGCGTGGGCGATGTGGGCAATATTGTATTACGGGATAGACAAAACCTTGCACAAAATGGTATTATTGTAGTAGTATTGACCTTAGAGAAGCACAGCAACCAGCTGCTTGCGGGTCCGGATATCGTGTCCAGAGGCTTTGTGTATGTGCGGGAATCCGAGGATTTGCTGGAGGAAGCCCATACCATTGTGTATGACGCGGTGCAGGACTGCTTGGACCGCCATGTCAGCGACTGGGGTAAGATAAAGAACATCATTAAAGACAGTTTAAGTGACTTTTTGTGGAAGCGAATGAAGCGCAATCCCATGATTCTGCCGATTATCATGGAGGTATAACAGATACCGGACCGGCGTGCTGCCGCGCAGGCAGCGGATCCGGTCCGGGATACCGCGGTCATGAAAACGCCGGGCAGGATAAGAGGAATGGATTATGAGCAATAGGACAAGGGAAATCAACAAAATCACAACCACCATAATCAGCATATCCGTGAAGCTCATGGTATATGCCCTGATTATCCTGCTGCTGTATGAGGCGGTTGCCAGGGGCTATGCCTTTGGCCATGAGATATTCTTTGCCGAGGCAGTGGATGAGGCCCCCGGACAGGATATGGTAGTCCGGATTGATTCAAAGGAATCCGTGTCTGACACAGCGCAGTTTCTTGCGCATAAGGGGCTTATTAAAAGCGAGTTTGCCTTTATTTTCCAGAGCAGGTTCTATGACTATGAGACAATCTATCCGGGCACCTATACCCTTAATACATCCATGACGTCCAAGGAAATTCTCCAGCTGCTCAATGAGAAGCCGGAAACCGAAGACAGCGCGAAACCGGCCCAGTCCGGAGGTGCCAAAGCAGCCGAGGCCAAGACTGCCCAGGGCAGGACATCTGAGGGGGGAAATGGGGGTAGCGCCGCTTCCGGCCAGGAGACATCCCCGGAGACCGCAGCTGTACCGTCTTCGGATGCGGGTGTACCGGCTGACGCGGCGCCCGGGTCCCAGGCAGGGACTGACGCCATTGACGCCCAGGAGGTCCAGGCCAATGAGCAGACCTATGAAGGCGAGGACCAGGAGATGGAAGGCGGATGGATTGAGGACGCGGCAGAGGATGGAACCCAATGATTGTAAATGACAGGATTACGGATTATATACATTCCCTGGAATCCAGCCAGGGCAGCCTGCTGGATTCCATAGAACAGGAAGCCTTAAGGGACCGGGTACCCATCATACGCAGGGAAACAGCAGCCCTTCTGCGAACCCTGGTGGCGGCCCTCAGGCCGTCGCGTATACTGGAGATAGGAACGGCCGTGGGATACTCATCCCTTCTCATGTGCCGTGTGATGCCGGAAGATTGCCGCATCACCACCATTGAGAAGTATGAAAAGCGGATCCCCGAGGCCCTGGAACATTTTAAAAAAGCCGGCGAGGAAGGGCGAATTACCCTTCTGGCAGGGGATGCAGATGATCTGCTGGCCGGACTTAAGGGCCAGCTCTTTGACCTGGTGTTCATGGATGCCGCCAAAGGCCAGTATCTGCACTGGCTGCCCATGATTCTGGAGCTGATGCCTGACGGGGGAGTCCTCATATCAGACAATGTTCTCCAGGACGGGGATATCGTGGAATCCAGATTTGCGGTGGAGCGCAGGAACAGGACCATCCACAGCAGGATGCGGCGGTATCTGTATGAGCTGAAGCACAGGAAGGGGCTGGAGACAGCCATCATCCCCATAGGGGACGGAGTTGCTGTCAGCACCAAATATACGGAGAGAGTGGAATGAGGAAGACAGAATTGCTGATACCGGCTGGAAGCCTGGACGTGCTGAAAACAGCCGTTGTTTACGGGGCGGACGCCGTATATATCGGAGGAGAGGCCTTTGGACTGCGGGCCAAGGCCCATAATTTTTCCAATGAAGAGATGAAACAAGGAATTGCCTTTGCCCATGCGCGCGGGGTCAAAGTCTATGTGACGGCCAATATATTGGCTCATAACGGAGACCTGCCGGGGGTGGAGGCTTATTTTGAAGAGATGAGGGATGTGGCACCGGATGCGCTCATCATATCCGATCCGGGTGTGTTCGCCATTGCCAGAAGAGTTCTTCCCCACATGGAGATCCATATAAGCACCCAGGCCAACAACACCAATTACGGGACCTATCTGTTCTGGCATGGACTGGGGGCAAGGCGGGTGGTGTCCGCAAGGGAGTTGTCTCTGGCGGAAATCCGGGAAATCCGGGACCACATTCCCCAGGATATGCAGATAGAGAGCTTTATCCACGGCGCCATGTGCATTTCCTATTCCGGCAGATGCCTTCTGAGCAATTATTTCGTGGGAAGGGATGCCAACCAGGGGGCCTGCACCCATCCCTGCCGCTGGAAATATTCCCTTGTGGAGGAGACCAGGCCGGGAGAGTACATGCCTGTATATGAAAATGAGCGGGGCACCTACATCTTCAACTCCAAGGACCTGTGCATGGTGGAGTATATACCGGAGATGATGGATGCCGGAATCGACAGTTTCAAGATAGAGGGAAGGATGAAGACAGCCCTTTACGTGGCCACTGTCACCAGAGCCTACCGCAGGGCCATTGACGACTATTTAAAGGATCCGGCCGTGTACAGGGAGAATCTGGAGTGGTACAGGGAAGAGATAGGAAAATGCACCAACCGCAGGTTCACCACCGGCTTTTACTTCGGGAAGCCCACTGCGGATGACCACATATATGACAGCAGCACTTATGTGAAGAGCTACACTTACCTGGGAACCGTGGAAGAGACGGACAGCCTGGGCCGGTGCAGGACCCAACAGAAAAATAAATTTTCGGTTGGGGAGACCATCGAGGTCATGAAGCCCGACGGACAGAACCTTACAGTGACAGTGGAGTCTATGACAGACGAAGAGGGCAATGCGCAGGAGAGCGCTCCCCATCCAAAGCAGACTCTGTGGGTAAAGCTGTCGTCAGATGTGTCTGCTTACGATATCCTGCGCAGAAAAGAAGAGACAGAGGATTAGAGGAAACTGAGGATTGGACCGTCCGGAATTCGGGAGGAAGAAGCTGCGCCTGAGCCGTGCAGGCTCTGGCAGACAGGAGGTGCCGTGGTATGTTAGATGGAGTACTCATTGGGCTGGCAGTGCTTTGTGTTGTTTATTTCATAATCATAGTTGTGTATGCGGGCATAAGCACCTCATTTGCCTTCATATGGCTGTTTTTCGCGGCCCTGCTTGTATTTCTGGTATATGGAAGGTGGTATTATGCCAGGAACATGGAACGGATTCCCCGCTGGGTGCCGGTGTCGGTGGTTACCACCTGTATTGCAGGGGTGGCTGTGCTGGGAATCCTCTGTGTTCTGGTGTTTCTGGGGGCAGCCACGCCGGGTAAGGCCAACCTGGATTATGTGATTGTGCTGGGGGCCAGGGTCAAAGAACACACGGTCAGCAATTCCCTGAAAAAGCGTTTGGACAGGGCCATTGTCTATGCGGAGGAAAATCCGTACACCATCCTGGTGCTCTCCGGCGGCAAGGGACCGGGGGAAACAGACAGCGAGGCCCAGGTCATGTATGATTATCTGGTATACAACGGTGTAAGTCCCAGGCAGCTGCTTATGGAGTCCTATTCCACCAGCACGGTTGAAAACATTGCTTACAGCAAGATTGTCATAGAGCAGGACCGGTTGAAGGACAAGAAGGAAATCGTCCCCATGCCTGGAAAGGCAGGCTCGGTTCCCTATGCCATTGCGCCGGATAAGCCGCTGGAGATAGGAGTCCTCACCAGTAATTTCCATATTTACCGTGCCAGGCTCACAGCGGAAAAATGGGGATTTGACAACGTATACGGCATATCTGCGGATTCTGACCCGGTTCTGTTTATCCATCTGTGCGTGAGAGAGTGTGCTTCCATTGTGAAGGACAGGCTCATGGGGAATATGTGAGGGCGCTGTGTATGGGCAGTGGGAAAAATGGCAGAATAGTAGTTAGTATGATATGACTGAATGAACGATAGAATGGAGAGATTAAAGCTATGGCAGATGGAAGGAATCTGGAAAAGGTAAAAGAGCTGGCCGCTTACCGCGTGTCAGAGGAGATGTACGTGGAGGAAATGGACTCCAGGGCCATGGTACTGGAACACATAAAAAGCGGCGCCAGGATATTCCTGATGTCCAATGAGGATGAGAACAAGGTGTTCTATATCGGTTTCCGTACACCGCCCGATGACAGTACGGGACTTCCCCATATACTGGAACACAGTGTGCTGGAAGGGTCGGATAAGTTTCCGGTTAAGGATCCCTTTGTGGAGCTGGTAAAAGGTTCGCTGAACACGTTCCTGAATGCCATGACTTATCCGGATAAAACCGTCTACCCTGTTGCCAGCTGCAATGACAAGGATTTTCAGAATCTGATGGACGTGTATCTGGACGGCGTTCTCCACCCGGCTATTTACAGGGAGCCAAAGATATTCCTTCAGGAGGGATGGCATTATGAACTGGAGTCACCGGAGGATGAGCTGACCATCAACGGTGTTGTCTATAATGAGATGAAGGGCGCTTTTTCGTCACCGGAAAGCGTTCTGGACCGTTTTACCAGAAATGTGCTCTTTCCGGATACCACCTACTCCAATGAATCGGGGGGGGACCCTGCTGTGATTCCGCAGCTCACTTATGAAAAGTTCATTGCCTTCCACAGGAATTACTACCATCCGGCCAACAGCTATATCTATCTCTACGGAGACATGGATATGGCACAGAAGCTTACATGGCTGGACCAGGAATATCTGGGACATTATGACAGAAAGGACTGCCACGCGGACTCCGCCATAGCCACGCAGCAGCCCTTTGAACAGCCGGTCCAGAGAGAAATCACCTACTCTGTCACGAAGGAGGAAGGGACAAAGGACAGGACCTATCTTTCCATCAGCACTGTGGTGGGGACGGATTTGGAACCGGTACTTTATGTGGCCTTCCAGATTTTGGAATATACGCTGATTAACGCGCCGGGCGCAACCTTAAAGCAGGCATTGATTGACGCGGGCATCGGGCAGGATATCCTGGGAGGCTATGACTGCGGGATTCTGCAGCCGTATTTTTCCGTTATTGCAAAGAATGCCAACCCGGAGCAGAAGGGAGAATTCCTTGCGGTTGTAAAGGGGACCCTGCGAAGGCTGGCCGACCAGGGGATTGACAGGAAGAGTCTGCTGGCCGGACTGAATCTCTATGAGTTCCGTTACCGCGAGGCGGACTACGGCTCTGCTCCCAAGGGCCTTATGTACGGTCTGTGGTCCCTGGACAGCTGGCTGTACGGCGGAAAGCCCACCCTCCATCTGGAATACCAGAAAACCTTTGACTATCTGAAAAAGGCAGTGGAGGAAGGGTATTTTGAACAGCTGATACACCGGTACCTTCTGGATAATCCCCATGAGGCGGTCATCACAGTGCGTCCCAGGGTGAACCAGACAGCTGAGGAGGACCGCAATCTGGCTGAAAAGCTGAAGGCATATAAGGAGTCCCTTGGCAGGGAGGAGCTGGAGACCCTGGCTGCCCGGACCAGACAGTTAAAGGAGTATCAGGAGGAACCGTCACGGCAGGAAGACCTGGAAAAAATTCCCATGCTGCAAAGGGAGGATATTGAACGGGAAGGCGGACGCTTTTCCTATGAGATCAAGGTGGAGGACGGAGTGACAGTCATCCACAGCAACCTGTTTACCTCCGGAATCGGATATCTGAAGGTGCTGTTTGACACCAGCCGGGTGCCGGTGGAGGATCTGCCTTATGTGGGACTTCTGAAGGCAGTGCTGGGATATGTGGATACGGAGCATTACAGCTATGGGGATCTGACCAGTGAGATTTATCTCAACAGCGGAGGCGTGAGCTTTGCGGTGTCATCTTATCCGGATACGGCGCATCCCGGACAATTTACGGGAGCGTTTGTTGCCAGCGCAAAGGTGCTGTACCATAAACTGGACTTTGCTTTCTCCATTCTGTCGGAGATTCTTACCCGATCCAAGCTGGATGATGAAAAGCGCCTGGGAGAGATTCTGGACGAAACCAGGTCAAGGGCCAGGATGAAGATGGAGGATGCTTTCCACGGTGCGGCGGTTGGCAGGGCTTCGTCCTATTTCTCCGCGTCAGCTGCCTTTAATGATATCACGGGCGGAATCGGATATTATCAATTTCTGGAGGATGTCAGCCGCGGGTTCGCGGAGGATGTCTCCTACAGAGGGCAATTGATTGCCAGGCTTAAGGATGTGTGCTCCCGCCTGTTCACGTCGGATAACCTGCTGGTGGCATATACGGCCGACGCAGAAGGCTACAGCCGGCTGCCCGCGGAGCTTAAGATCTTCCAGTCAGTGCTGGGACAGGGAGACGGAAAAGCCTATGAATTTGAGTTCAGTCCGGATAACCGGGGTGAGGGCTTTAAGACAGCGTCCCAGGTAAATTATGTGGCCAGATGCGGCAGCTTTGCGGGAAAGGATGCCGGAGGAAGAAAGCTGGAATACACAGGGGCGCTGAGAGTCTTAAAGGTTATCATGAACTATGAATATCTGTGGATGAACCTGCGTGTAAAGGGCGGGGCTTACGGCTGCATGAGCAGCTTCAGCCGCACCGGCGACGGATGCCTGGTATCTTACAGGGATCCCAACCTGGAGGCAACCAACCAGGTGTATGAAGGAATTCCGGATTATCTGAGGAATTTCTCCATTGACGAGAGGGATATGACAAAGTATGTTATCGGCACCATGAGCGATGTGGATGCGCCTCTTACGCCTTCCCTGAAGGGTTCCAGGAATTTGTCGGCCTATCTTTCCGGCGTGACGGACGAGATGGTTCAGAAGGAACGGGAGCAGATTCTGGATGTGACCCAGGAGGATATAAAGGCGCTGGCTGACATTGTGCAGGCTGTGCTGGACACCAAAGCGCTGTGCGTGATTGGCAATGACGAGCAGATTCGTGTCCAGAAGGGCATGTTCGGTGAGGTGAAGAACCTTTACCACTAATTTTAAGGAAGAGAGAGTTAAATGGAAGAGAATATACAGAAGAAATCGGGCTTTGTCACGCTGATTGGACGTCCCAATGTGGGAAAGTCCACTCTGATGAACCACTTAATTGGACAGAAAATTGCAATCACCTCTGATAAGCCCCAGACGACCAGGAACAGGATACAGACCGTGTACACAGATGACAGGGGACAGATTATCTTTTTAGACACACCCGGCATTCATAAGGCCAAGAATAAGCTGGGCGAATATATGGTGAACGTGGCTGAGCACACTCTGAAGGAAGTGGACGTGATACTCTGGCTGGTGGAGCCTGCCACCTTCATCGGCGCGGGCGAGCGTCATATAGCGGAGCAGCTCAAGAATGTAAAGACCCCGGTCATTCTGGTAATCAACAAGATTGATACGGTAAAGAACCAGGATGAAATTCTCACCTTTATCGCGGCCTACAAAGATGTCTGCGATTTTGCGGAAATCGTGCCTCTTTCTGCACTGAAGGACAAGAATACGGATCTGCTGACAGAGCTGATCTTTAAATACCTGCCGTACGGCCCGCAGTTCTATGATGAGGACACGGTGACGGATCAGCCCATGCGGCAGATTGCCTCTGAACTCATTCGCGAGAAGGCGCTGCGCCTTTTGGATGATGAGATTCCCCATGGCATCGCAGTGACCATTGAGAAGATGAAGGAGCGTAGGGGCGGCCTGATTGACATTGAGGCCAGCATTGTATGTGAGAGAGAATCTCACAAGGGCATCATTATCGGCAAGGGCGGCAGCATGCTGAAGCGTATCGGCATAGAGGCCAGGAAAGAGATTGAAAGCATGATGGACACGCAGGTAAACCTGCAGCTGTGGGTCAAGGTAAGAAAGGAATGGCGGGACAACGAGCTGTATATGAAAAATTACGGCTATAATCAAAAAGAAGTATGAGAAAAAATCTCATTCATAAGCGCGGATAACTGTTGGCTTTACAACACTGACGGTGGAAAAACCACAGGGATTTGGCAGAAGGTCTGATGGAAATGCTGAGAGGAGGGGAAAACTGGAAATGAGAGAGACAGTAACACTGACTGGTATGGTTCTCCTTTCGGCTCCCTCCGGGGATTATGACAGGCGTCTGGTGCTGCTTACAAGGGAGAGGGGAAAGATTACGGCATTCTCCCATGGCGCCAGGAAGCAGGGCAATCCTCTGATGGCGGCCAGCAGGCCTTTTTGCTTTGGAAACTTCAGCCTTTATGAGGGCAGGAATGCCTACAATCTCCAGTCAGCCCAGATTACCAATTACTTTGAGGGGCTGTCCACAGACATGGAGGCAGCCTGCTACGGTTCCTATTTTCTGGAGACCGCGGCTTATTTTGCCCAGGAAAATCTGGACGGCACAGAGCTGTTAAAGCTCCTGTACCAGTCCCTCAGGGCTCTTTTGCGTCCTGCCCTACCCAACCGGCTGGTGCGCAGGATTTTCGAGCTAAAGAGCATGGTAATCAACGGGGAATACACCCAGGACCCTCCGGTTCCTGTCTCGGATTCCTGTCATTATGCCTGGGAGTATGTCATCTGCTCACCGTCCGAATCCCTTTATAAGTTTTGCCTGAAGGAAGAGGTGCTGAAGGAATTCGAGTCTGTTGTGGAAAAAAGCAGACGGTATTTTGTGCGCCATGAGTTCCGTTCTCTGGAAATTTTGGAAACCCTGACAGCATAAAATCCGTCATAAGGCTTGAAATTATGGTATTCAGAGGATATAATATGTCCATATGCCCGGTACGGCGGCAAAGAAGTATGAGGAAGGAATAGTTATGAAAAAGATTGTGAAGGGGATTCTGCTGCTGGCAGCGGCGGCTGCCATGGTTACGGGATGCTCCAGGATAGGTATGGGGGAAGACGCAGAACCTACTGAGAACAGCGTCTATGTGGCGGACGACGGCAGCGTCAGGTGGGCTTCGGTGGAGACTTACCAGCAGGGCGACTATACGGAGGATGAGCTGAAGACACGGGCCGGACAGAAAATCAGTGATTTTAACAGCGGGCTGGGAAAGGCTGCTTCCTATGAGAACTCGGAAGGCTCCGGGAAGCTTCCGGTGGCCATGGTTTCAGCCAGGATTGGAAACGGGACAGCCACATTGGTTACGGAATATGACACTCCGGGCCGCCTCATTGAATTTGCCCGGGAGATTGGGGATTATAATGTGTCATTTACCCAGCTGGACACAGGCAGGGTGGCTGCCATGTCCGGTGAACTTAAGGATGCGTCCTTTAAGGATGAGAAGGGGAAGGCAGTGGACCAGGAGACGGCCCTTAAGGAAGGACAGAACCTGGTAGTCAAGGCCACAGGGCAGGGCGTCATCGTGACGGAGAAAAAAATCCAGTATGTAAGCGATGGCTGTGTCCTGAAGGATTCCAAACGGGTGCAGACGTCCGGCGAGGGAACCAGTTACATCATATTAAAGTAATTCTTATAATTTAATTTATATTAAATCTATAATTATTAAGAAGAGAGGATGCAGATATGGAAAAGACAATGGAGAAAATCGTGGCATTGGCCAAGAACAGGGGCTTTGTGTATCCAGGTTCTGAGATTTACGGCGGCCTGGCCAATACCTGGGATTACGGCAACCTGGGTGTGGAACTGAAAAATAATGTAAAGAGAGCCTGGTGGCAGAAGTTCATCATGGAGAGCCCCTACAACGTAGGCGTTGACTGTGCTATTCTGATGAATTCCCAGACATGGGTTGCCAGCGGACATCTGGGCGGATTCTCTGACCCACTGATGGACTGTAAGCAGTGTAAGGAAAGATTCCGCGCGGACAAACTGATTGAGGACTACAACGATGCCCATGGAATCCAGATGGAAGGCTCTGTTGACGGCTGGTCACAGGAACAGATGAAACAGTACATTGATGACAACAACATCTGCTGTCCAAGCTGCGGCGCCCATGACTTTACGGATATCCGTCAGTTTAACCTGATGTTCAAGACATTCCAGGGTGTAACAGAGGATGCCAAGAGCACGGTTTATCTGCGTCCCGAGACTGCCCAGGGTATTTTCGTAAACTTTAAGAACGTCCAGAGAACTTCCAGAAAGAAAGTGCCCTTCGGTATCGGACAGATCGGCAAGTCCTTCCGCAACGAGATTACGCCCGGCAACTTTACATTCCGTACCAGGGAGTTTGAGCAGATGGAGCTGGAGTTCTTCTGCAAGCCTGACACAGACCTGGAGTGGTTTGCTTACTGGAAGGAATTCTGCATTAACTGGTTAAGGTCATTAGGCATCAAGGATGATGAGCTGAGGGCCAGGGATCACTCTCCTGAGGAGCTGAGCTTCTACAGCAAGGCAACCACGGACCTGGAGTACCTGTTCCCCTTTGGCTGGGGCGAGCTTTGGGGCATTGCCGACAGGACTGATTATGACTTGAGCCAGCACCAGAAGGTGTCCGGACAGGATATGTCCTACTTTGACGATGAGACAAAGGAGAGATACATTCCTTATGTTATCGAACCTTCACTGGGAGCTGACCGCGTGACGCTGGCATTTCTGTGCGCGGCTTATGACGAGGAGGAAATCGGGGAAGGTGATGTAAGAACTGTCCTTCATTTCCATCCGGCCATTGCCCCTGTAAAGGTAGGCGTGCTTCCTCTGTCCAAGAAACTGAATGAAGGCGCTGAGAAGATTTACACCGAGCTTTCCAAGTATTTCAACTGTGAGTTTGACGACAGGGGTAACATTGGTAAGAGATACAGGAGACAGGATGAAATCGGTACTCCATTCTGTATTACCTATGACTTCGACTCAGAAGAAGACCATGCCGTAACGGTCCGCGACAGGGATACCATGGAGCAGGTAAGGGTTCCGATTGCTGAGTTAAAGGATTACTTTGCTGAGAAGTTTATGTTTTAAAAGATAAATGGAGGCTGCATTGAAATGCAGAAGAAAAAACCTCCGCGGTTCCGGTAAGGAACTGCGGGGGTTTTGTAATTTGAATTCGTTTATTCTGATTTGATTCCATATAATTTGATCCCATTAATTTGCCTCCATTACCTGGCCGATGGCTTCGCCCATCCGTACCCTGGTTTCTACATCCAGGGCCGTGTTGCGCATGATATCCCTGTCAATGGTAACGGTATGAGGCTGGAAGAGCAGCAGGATGGAGGAACCGCCAAAGGCAAAGTAGCCTTTTTCCTGACCGCGGAACACATCAATGCTGGTATAAGCCTTGTGATGGTTTACAATTTTTCCCACCATAAGAGCTCCAATCTCCATCATCAGCACTGTGCCGAAGGAACCGGAGCGCAGCAGGGAATACTCTCTTGAGTTTTCCTTATAGACGGGACGGCGGCAGGCTGCCGCCGGATTGACTGTGTGGAGCACACCGGGAATACGGCGGTAAGAGGAGCGCCGTCCGCGGTCCACATAGGCATAGCGGTGGTAATCTGATACAGTGAGCCTTAAGAGAAGGGCAGTGCCGCCGGTGTAGCGGGCAGCCAGGCCTGAGTCTCTTAAAAGCTGGTCCAGCGTATATTCAGTGTGTTTGATAGTGATGCGCATGTTCTTATGGATGGGATAGACGCTTGCAAATCCGTCGCAGGGGCTGCACAATATATGGTCCCTGGCGTCAAAGGGTCTTGCTTGCGGCAGCATCCTGCGGGTAAAGAAGGCGTTAAAGGAGCGGTATCTTCCGCCTGCAGGTGTTTCGCAGCCCTCTGTGGAGATACCCGCAGACTTCATGAAGCCGGGAATGAAGGGCGCTGACAATGGAGAGTCCAGAAAAGCGCCGCAGATTTTGGAAACAGCCGGATGGACCAGCGGTTTTATGAGCATTCGTCCCAGAAAACTGGCGTATAAATCCTCCAGAAAGCGGTCCTGGAGAGTGCTGCCGCCCAGGGAACGGCCGGTTCTGTCTGCATATTGCATGGAATCACACCTTTCTTTATTATCAGAAGAAATATATCTTAATCAGTGCGCAGGATACAATGGCGACCAGAAGGGTCAGCATTTTCCATCCGGGTTTGCGCAGCGGGAAGTTAATGATGAACAGCAGTCCCACTGTGAGGATGCAGATGTGAAGCTCTGACAGGAACCTGTGGCCCAGCAGGGGGCGCAGGGTGCAGAACAGGGGCAGAATAATGGCTATGGAGGTGATGGGAAGTCCCTGATAGTACTTGCGCGCTTCATCAGTCTCTTCCTGCCGCTTTTCCTCCATGACATTAAAAAATGCCAGACGGATGACACCTGCAATCAGATAGAATACCAGGATGGAGATGCCTGCCGGTCCCCGCATGCCGATGGAATAGCACAGTATCATGGGAAAAGCCCCAAAACAGACCACATCACAGAGAGAATCAATCTGGATTCCGAAGCGTTTTTCATCTTCAGTGCGGTTCTTTTTCATACGGGCCACCTTGCCGTCGAACATGTCGCACAGACCGGAGAACGCCAGACAGAACAAAGCGTATTTTGCAAATCCCTGGAAGGTGAGAATCATGCCTATGGCCGAGGAAGCCAGTCCCAAATATGTCAATACAACCGTGTAGCTGTAAAATCCTATCATAAAATATAACCCCAATCATTCGTCCTTTTGGTCCTTGCTTTATAAGGACAATATTATTATTATATCAGAAATCCAGGAGGAAACAAGGAAAAACAGGACTTTTGTTCATAAAATTTAGAAACAAAATTTAGAAACCTTTTATAAACGAATATTAGTTATTGTGATATACTAGCAATAACGGATGACAGACTGTCTTTGTTTCCGGACGGAAGCGAGTACTGCATTGTATATGAAGCTTATACGATGCAGTACTCATAATGTCAGACCGTATCATAACAAAGGAGGATGGGGCTTATGAAACTGAGGACCCGTCTTGCGGTGGCGTTTTTAACCATAACCATCGTTCCCATGCTGCTGTTTTATCTGCTGGTCCTTGCACTCAGCAATTATCAGACCAGGTCTTTCACCAAGGAATACGGACTTACGGAGCAGGTGGACCTGTTCTCAGGCAATTCCATGCAGATATTTAACCGTATTACCAAGCGCTCCCAGGAGGACATCAGGAATATACTGGACAATGATCCGGGGCTCTACAATGATTTATCATATCTGGATAAGGTCAACGCTGAACTGAAAAGCCATTATGCATATCTGATCGTGCGAAAGGGCGATACTATCCTATACTGCGGTGACAGCAATAAAGACGCGGGGGAAGCCATATGCGCCCAGCTGCCCCAGTTTGATATGATGAAGGGCGATTTACAGGGCGGCATCTATCTGGACGGCGAGAGCCAGCACCTGATTAAGCAGATGGATTTCACCTTTCCGGACGGCCAGGAGGGAAGCGCTTTCATTATTTCCAATGTGGATGACCTGATACCGGAAGTAAAATCCATGATAAGAGAAATGCTTATACTGGGAATCACCATTCTGGTGTTTGCGGGCATTGTGCTGACATTCTGGGTATACCGGTCCATTCTCAGTCCGCTGAACAAGCTTCAGGAGGCTACGAAGAAGATTCGTGACGGAAACCTGGATTTCACACTGGATGTGGACGCGGATGATGAGATAGGCCAGCTGTGCCAGGATTTTGAGGAGATGCGTATCCGGCTGAAGGAGAACGCAGAAGACAAGATACAGTATGACAAGGATAATAAGGAACTGATTAGCAATATTTCTCACGATTTGAAAACACCGATTACGGCTATCAAGGGATATGTGGAAGGCATACTGGACGGTGTGGCGTCTTCGCCGGAAAAGCTGGACAAATACATCCGTACCATTTACAATAAGTCTAACGATATGGACAGGCTGATTGACGAGCTGACCTTTTATTCCAAAATCGATACTAATAAGATTCCCTATACCTTCAGCAAGATCAACGTGGCCCAGTATTTCCGGGACTGTGTGGAGGAGGTTGGCCTGGATATGGAAGCCAGAGGGATTGAGCTGGGATATTTCAATTATGTGGATGAAGACGTGGTCATCATTGCCGATGCGGAGCAGATGAAGCGCGTTATGAATAATATTATCAGTAATTCCGTGAAATATCTGGATAAGAAAAAGGGTATTATCAATATTAGGATAAAGGACGTAGGAGATTTTATCCAGGTTGAAATAGAGGATAATGGCAAAGGCATAGCGGCAAAGGACCTGCCCAATATTTTTGACCGGTTCTACCGTACGGACTCCTCCCGCAATTCAGCTCAGGGAGGAAGCGGTATAGGTTTATCCATCGTGCGCAAGATTGTGGAGGACCACGGGGGACGTATATGGGCCACCAGCAAGGAAGGAATCGGAACGGAGATTCATTTTGTTCTAAGAAAATATCAGGAGGTTTTACAGGATGAGCAAGATTCTAATCGTGGAAGATGAGGAGAGCATAGCAGAGTTGGAGAAGGATTATCTGGAGCTGTCCGGCTTTGAGGTAGAGATTGAAAATGACGGAAGCTCCGGCCTGGATAAGGCGATGAAGGAAGACTATGATCTTTTGATTCTGGATCTGATGCTGCCCGGTACGGATGGCTTTGAGATATGTAAAAGAGTGCGGGAAGTAAAGAACACGCCCATCATTATGGTTTCAGCCAAAAAAGAGGACATTGACAAAATCCGCGGTCTGGGTCTGGGGGCAGATGATTATATCACCAAGCCATTCAGCCCAAGCGAGATGGTGGCCAGGGTGAAGGCGCACATGGCCAGGTATGAGCGCCTCATTGGCAGCGGACAGCCGGCCAATGAGCTGATTGAAATCCGCGGTCTGAAGATTGACAAGACGGCCCGGCGCGTGTGGGTCAACGGGGAGGAGAAAACCTTTACCACAAAGGAATTTGACCTTCTGACCTTCCTGGCCCAGAACCCTAACCATGTGTTTACCAAAGAGGAGCTGTTCAGCAAGATATGGGATATGGAGTCCATTGGAGACATTGCCACTGTAACGGTGCATATTAAGAAGATCCGCGAAAAGATAGAATTTAACACGGCCAAACCGCAGTATATCGAAACGATATGGGGGGTTGGGTACCGGTTTAAGGTGTGATATTGACGTTAAACTTGATTTGGTGTAGAATAATTTTAGCAGGAAGTTAAGTATGTCCATTTGGACACAAAGCGAAATCCCGTGTATGCCAGTACACGGGATTTCTTTTTGGGCTGTATTTATGATTTCAGTCCGGCTGTTTTAAGGTCTCATGAAACAGGCCCGTCACGGAAAACTTCTGTGTGTTCTGTCCCCGTATGCAGCATGTCCGGTCTGCTCTGTATCGTGCCGTATTTGCCGTGAGAACATTTGCCTTTAAATCCTTTGTCCTAGAAACCTGTAAGAGCTTACATGAGTGAAACGGAAGCCAATCCGGTTCGGTTTTTCGCACGATGCAGGGCTATCCGCAAAGTTATGTACATACAACGCTACTAGTTCGCATATACGATTAAGCAACGGATATGTGAAAATGACAGAAAATGAAAGTACTTACAGCGATTTTACCTTAAAATTTAACAAATTTTCACGGAAAAACTCTTTACTCGCGAAATCTTTGTGATATAATGAACGAGGTGGACGGACAAGACATGTATATTTGTTCCGTTCAGAATGAAAGGCATAAAACAGAGCGTAGAATGCCAGTCTACAAGAACATGAGGAGGAATTAACTTATGGCAAAATGGGTTTATAAGTTCCACGAAGGCAGTGCGGCAATGAGAAACCTTCTTGGCGGCAAGGGCTGCAACTTAGCAGAGATGACAAACCTGGGAATGCCCATTCCACAGGGATTTACTGTTACAACAGAGGCTTGTACCGAATATTATAACTGTGGCAAGCAGATTTCACAGGAAATTCAGGACCAGATTTTTGAGGCCATTACCTGGCTGGAAGGTATCAATGGCAAGAAGTTTGGTGATACAGAGGATCCGTTACTGGTTTCCGTACGTTCCGGCGCACGCGCATCCATGCCTGGTATGATGGATACAATCCTGAACCTGGGATTAAACGATGTTGCAGTCGAGGGATTTGCAAAGAAGACCGGCAACCCAAGATTTGCTTACGATTCCTACCGCAGATTCATCCAGATGTATTCTGACGTTGTTATGGAAGTTCCAAAGTCCTATTTCGAGAAGATCATCGATGAGATGAAAGAAGCAAAGGGCGTACATTTTGATACAGATTTGACTGCTGATGATTTAAAAGAGCTGGCAGCAAAATTCAAGGCTGTTTACAAGGATGCCATGAATGGCGAGGAATTCCCACAGAATCCTACCGAACAGCTGATGGGCGCTGTTAAGGCTGTGTTCCGTTCCTGGGACAACCCACGTGCCATCGTATACCGCCGTATGAACGATATCCCTGGCGACTGGGGTACTGCTGTTAACGTTCAGACCATGGTATTCGGAAATAAGGGCGAGACCTCCGGTACAGGTGTTGCGTTTACACGTAACCCATCCACCGGTGCAAAGGGAATCTACGGCGAGTACCTGATTAACGCACAGGGCGAGGACGTGGTTGCAGGTGTCCGTACACCACAGCCAATCTCCAAACTGGCAGAGGACCTTCCGGAGTGCTATAAGGAATTTATGGATCTGGCTATAAAGCTGGAGAACCATTTCCGCGATATGCAGGATATGGAGTTTACCATTGAGGAAGGCAAGCTGTACTTCTTACAGACACGTAACGGCAAGAGGACTGCTCCGGCAGCCATCCAGATTGCCTGCGATTTAGTAGATGAAGGCATGATTACCCCGGAAGAGGCTGTATGCAGAATCGAGGCCAAGTCCTTAGATCAGCTGCTACATCCCACCTTTGTTCCGGAAGCACTGAAGGCCGGTGAAGTAATCGGAAGCGCGCTTCCTGCATCTCCTGGCGCTGCAGCCGGCAAGGTATACTTTACAGCTGACGAGGCTAAGGATGCCGGCAAGGGCGGCAGAGGCGAGAGAGTTATCCTGGTTCGTCTGGAGACATCTCCAGAGGATATTGAGGGTATGCACGCAGCACAGGGTATCCTGACTGTCCGCGGCGGCATGACCAGCCATGCGGCAGTTGTTGCACGTGGCATGGGAACCTGCTGTGTATCCGGCTGCGGTGAGATTAAGATTGACGAAGAGGCTAAGGTATTTGAACTTGGCGGACATACATTCCATGAGGGAGATTACATTTCCCTGGATGGTTCTACAGGAAAGATCTACAAGGGCGACATCGCTACACAGGAAGCTACTGTAAGCGGCAACTTTGAGCGCATCATGGAGTGGGCTGATCAGTTCAGAACCCTGCGTGTACGCACCAACGCAGATACCCCTGCAGATACCCTGAACGCGGTTAAGCTGGGCGCCGAGGGCATTGGTCTCTGCCGTACAGAGCATATGTTCTTTGACGCAGAGAGAATTCCGAAGATTCGTAAGATGATTCTGTCCGAGACAGTTGAGCAGAGAGAAGAAGCATTAAACGAGCTGATTCCATTCCAGAAGGGTGACTTCAAGGCTATGTACAAGGCTCTGGAGGGAAGACCTATGACCGTCCGTTACCTGGATCCGCCTCTGCATGAGTTTGTTCCTACCGATCCGGAGGACATCAAGGCTCTGGCTGATGATATGGGAATGACAGTTGAGGCTGTTAACGCCAAATGTGCTGAACTCCATGAGTTCAACCCGATGATGGGTCACCGCGGATGCCGTCTGGCTGTTACTTATCCGGAAATTGCCAAGATGCAGACAAGGGCTGTCATGGAAGCTGCAATCGAGGTTAAGGAAGAGTGCGGATATGACATTGTTCCTGAGATTATGATTCCATTAGTCGGCGAGAAGAAAGAGCTTAAGTACGTTAAGGACGTAGTGGTTGAGATTGCTGAGCTGGTTAAGAAGGAGAAAAACTCCGACATCCAGTATCACATTGGCACCATGATTGAGATTCCGAGAGCAGCTCTGACTGCTGACAAGGTTGCAGAAGAAGCGGACTTCTTCTCATTCGGAACCAATGACCTTACACAGATGACCTTCGGCTTCTCACGTGACGATGCCGGCAAGTTCCTGGATTCCTACTACAAGGCTAAGATTTACGAGTCTGACCCATTTGCAAGACTGGATCAGGAAGGTGTTGGACAGCTGGTTAAGATGGCTGTTGAGAAGGGACGTTCCACAAAGGCGGACCTGAAGTGCGGTATCTGCGGCGAGCACGGCGGAGATCCTTCATCTGTAGAGTTCTGCCACAAGATTGGACTGAACTATGTATCCTGTTCTCCATTCCGCGTTCCGATTGCACGTCTGGCAGCGGCACAGGCGGCACTAAACAATAAGTAAGCGGCCGTTTACCCAGTAGAAAATGATTCATGTAATTATCAATGTTTTGAGATATTATGTGGATAGGCAAAAGGAAATCAAGTATTCACTAGATACACAAAAGCGAAAACCCCAGAGTGACAGCTCTGGGGTTTTTCCGGCCGCTATCTCCATGAGGACCGGGCGGTTGAACTTCCGGGCTCTGTCTGCTGTGTTTATAACCCAGCGCAGAACTGATTTGACTGCTGGCAGACAGCAGCGCTGAGAGATAACGGTCCATGGAAAATGGTTTTATATTGTTGGTCGTTCCTGAGATACCCAGAATGTAATTTACTACGCCACGGTAATCATAAATAGGGGTTGCGATACATCTGACGCCTAAAGCTATCTCTTCATCGTCTACCGCATAGTCCTGGCTTCGGAGGAAGGAAATCCAAAGCAAATAGAAGGCGGGCAGTTGATTTTCCTGTATTCTCTGGGCGTACACTTAAAAAAGCGCGCAAACATCTGCGAAAAATTACTGGGACTGCTAAACCCGCACATGCCTGCTATGGAGGAAATGCTGCTGTGAGGGCTGCGAAGCAGCATGGAAGCCCCCTGGGTGATTCTGTATTTCAGGAGATACTGCATGGGAGAGGTCTGGATGGCGCGCTTGAAACACCGCAGGCACTCACGCTCTCCGATATCCGCAGCCCTGGCAATCCGGGCCAGGTCCAGATTTTCGTGGAAATGTTCATGGATAAAGCTTATCATTTTTTGGATACGCATATTATCTGTATTCGGAACTGGTTCCCTGGAATCCATTGCATGGGCATAGTACATGTAAAGGGAACAGCAGATACGGGACAGTTTTTCGCGGACCACGAACTCGTATCCCAATGATTCGCCGGAAAATGCATCAAAGGCAGAGGTGAAGACGGCAGCGGGATTTCCCTCTCCGGAGTCTCCGGCAAGCGGGTCAAGCGGGCAGCAGTCAAAACTCCTGCACTGAAGAAGCGGCGCCACATACCTCTTGAAAAATACGGAATCTTGCCCGCCGGTTACCAAAAGAGGGTGAAATACCAGGGAATGGAGTTCGCAAAGGGGCTCTGCGGCGGCAAAATGCAGTATATTGGAATTGACCACAGCGCCTTCTCCCTGTTTTAGATGAAAGGTCTTACCCGGAACCTGCAGTCTCAGATGTCCGGACTCAACGTAAATAACTTCCAAATCCTCATGCCAGTGCCAGGGAACCACATCCCCGGCACTGTCTGTATATACAGAAGAATATCCTGCGCAGGGGAAGTCCGGCATCCCGTGGGGCTGCAGTTCCCTCCCTGCGCGGTTTAAATTCAGGGCACAATCCTGTAATGCCATGTCAATCCTCCGATTGGTCGTTTTTCTTATATTATAAGTCGAGATTTGGGTTGAATCAAGAAGGAAAAGACGATATTCTTTTGGTGTGTATTTAATATATGTTTTGCGCGCGGGAGGCTCCAGCGGGTCTTTTGGGTGCTTAGAAACAGGAGGATGAGATGTTTCAGCTATTACTTGTGATTATTTATCTGGCGTTTATCAGTTTGGGGCTTCCGGACGCACTTCTGGGTTCAGCATGGCCGTCCATGTACCGTGAGCTGGGGGCTTCGGTGTCCTATGCAGGCATTATCAGCATGATTATTGCCGGGGGTACCATAATTTCCAGCCTTTTCAGTGACAGGCTTATCAGGGCCTTTGGGACCGGAAAGGTTACTGTCATAAGCGTTGCAATGACAGCAGCAGCCCTGTTTGGTTTTTCTTCTTCCCATTCCTTTATACAATTGTGCCTTTGGGCCATCCCCTATGGCCTGGGAGCGGGAAGCGTGGATGCCGGACTGAATAACTTTGTGGCTCTCCACTATAAATCCCGCCATATGAGCTGGCTGCACTGCTTCTGGGGTATCGGCGCAACGGCAGGACCCTATATCATGGGCCTATGTCTGACCCGAGGTTTTAAGTGGAATTCCGGTTATATGGTGGTGGGGGTGATTCAGATTGCACTGGTGGCCTGCCTTGTGCTGTCGCTTCCTCTGTGGAGGGTGAGGACGGAGGGAAGCAGCGGACAGGATGACACCCACAAGCAGATTACCCTGAGAGAGGGGCTGCGGCTTCCGGGGGCAAAGGCGGTGCTTACTGCATTTTTCTGCTACTGTGCTCTTGAGGCCACAGCCGGTCTGTGGGCCAGCAGTTATATGGTGCTGCATAAGGGAATTGCCCCCCAGACAGCGGCAAAATGGGCTTCGTTTTTTTACCTGGGCATTACCCTGGGCAGGCTGGTCAGCGGTTTTGTCACGGATCGGGCGGGGGACAGAAACATGGTGCGCTGCGGTCAGCTGACCGCCTTTGCCGGAACTGTGCTGCTGTTTCTTCCGGCCGGTGACGGGGCGGTACTGGCAGGACTTATCATGGTGGGACTGGGCTGTGCTCCTATCTATCCCAGTCTGCTTCATGAAACGCCTGATAACTTTGGGGTGCAGTATTCCCAGTCCATGATGGGTATGCAGATGGCCTGCGCTTATGTGGGCTCCACTTTCATGCCGCCGCTGTTTGGGGTTGTGGCAGAGCGCATTAGCGTGACGCTTTATCCCGTGTGTCTGGTGGTATTTGTGGTATTGATGATTGGGATGACAGAGAGGATGGGGAGGGTTCAGGATGGAAAAGTTAATGGACTTACACATGCACAGCTATTACAGTGATGACGGCGAATTCAGTCCCGGGGAGCTGGTGAGACAGTGTGGCATGAACGGCATCCGTATCATGTCCATTGCGGACCACAACAGTGTGCGGGCAAACGAGGCGGGAAGACAGGCGGCCCTGAGGGCCGGGATTACGTATGTTTCCGGCATAGAGATTGACTGTACGTTCAGGGGGGTGAATCTTCATGTGTTGGGGTATGGAATTGACGATACAAGCCATGATTTTACCTGTATTGAAGATAATATAAGGAGTCAGGCAGCGGCGGCATCCAGCCAGATGCTCTGTGCAACCAGGGAAATGGGGTTTGAGGTGACAGCGGAGGATATGGCGGGGCTGGCCGGAGAGCATTACTGGAAGGACCGGTGGACCGGGGAAATGTTCGCAGAGGTACTCCTGGGCAGGGAGGAATACAAGGACCATCCCCTGCTTCTTCCCTACAGGGTAGGCGGAGCAAGAGGCGATAACCCTTTTGTTAATTTTTACTGGGATTTTTATTCTCAGGGAAAATGCTGTTATGTTAAAATGGAATACCCCCAACTGGAGGAGGTGGTTGATACCATACACAGAAACGGGGGATATGCGGTGCTGGCGCATCCGGGGGTTAACTTAAAAGACCGTGCGGAATTGCTGGATCCCATACTGGAGGCAGGAGTGGATGGAATAGAGGCATTCAGCAGCTACCACTCGCAGGAACAGGCCGCGTTTTATCATAAGGCTGCGTGCGGCAGATTCAGGATGATTACCTGCGGAAGCGATTATCACGGAAAGACAAAGCCGTCTATCTCCATAGGCGGCCATGGATGTACGGTCCCATATGAGGAAATGGTCCGGCAGCTGGGGCGTATTCTTGGGGAGATGGAAAGAAAGGAGAGGAGCCGGGGAACGCGGATGAAGGTTCCCGAGATGAATGACAGGCGGATATAAAGACACATTATGAAAGGCCAGGGCATACAGAGCTGCGGTATGAAAAATCAGCAGTATGGCGTGGACCTGAGAAAGCAATCGTGGAACCGCAGCCTTGATCATCGGAGTGATATTTTTGGTGCTGGCCATCATGTATCTGATTTCCTGGAAGAAGAAAAACATATCCGTCAAAATGTTGGTTAAGGCAGTGATTGCCCAGTTCCTGATTGCGGTGATTCTGGTAAAGGTTCCGGCTGGCCGTTACGTGGTGTCTAAGGTATCGGATGCAGTGACCAGCGTCATCAACTGCGGACAGGACGGTTTAAGCTTTGTGTTCGGTTCTCTGGCAGACAGCACCGCTGCCGCTGGTTCTGTATTTGCCATACAGGTCCTGGGCAACATTGTATTCCTGTCTGCCCTGGTAAGTTTTCTTTACTATATCGGAATTTTGGGATTTGTGGTAAAATGGATTGGTAAAGCAGTGGGTAAGCTTATGGGCACCTCCGAGGTGGAAAGCTTTGTGGCGGTTGCCAACATGTTTCTGGGACAGACCGACAGCCCGATGCCGGTGGCCATGGTGGCTCTGGTGGCAGCGGTGAATAAACTGTTGGGTGTCTGCGGTATCAGCCTTCAGCAGGTATTTTCCTATGTATTTGCTTCCTTTGGCTTTTTCCTGGGCCTGGATCCGTCGGAAATCCTGCTGGAAGGAAATCTCCTGGGAAGCAAGCTGGTCCTCAATGAATTCGTGGCGTTCCAGCAGCTGGGCGGCATGATATCTTCCATGGATTACAGGACAGGAATGATATTCGCCATTTCCCTGTGCGGTTTTGCCAATTTCTCCAGTCTGGGAATCTGCGTTTCAGGTATCGCGGTCCTGTGCCCTGAAAAGAAAAGCACCCTTGCCCGCCTGGTGTTTAAGGCCATGTTAGGCGGTGTGGCGGTAAGCCTGATCAGCGCCATGACAGTAGGCCTGGTCACATTATGTTAAGGAGGTCGTAAGATGGGAAAATATAAACGTATCTTTGTAGTGGTCCTGGATTCACTTGGAATCGGGGCAGTGGAGGATTCACCGGAATATGGAGATGTGGGGGTGGACACCCTGGGGCATATTGCCCAGAAGGTTCCAGGGCTTAAGATTCCGAATCTGAAAAAACTGGGCATGGTCAACCTGCATCCATTGGAAGGGATGGAGCCGCCAGAACATCCTTTGGGGCGTTACATGCGCCTGAAGGAGAGAAGCCGGGGCAAGGATACCATGACGGGACACTGGGAGATGATGGGGCTTCTTGTTACCACGCCCTTCCAGACATTTACCAGCCACGGCTTTCCTAAGGAGCTGATAGACGAGCTGGAGAAAAGGACCGGACGGAAAATCATCGGCAACAGAAGCGCCAGCGGAACGGAAATACTGGATGAACTGGCAGAGGAAGAGATACGGGAAGGCCATCTGATTGTGTATACTTCCGCGGATTCCGTGCTTCAGATATGCGGCAACGAGGAGACCATGGGACTTGACAGCCTGTATCACTACTGTGAGATTGCCAGGGAACTGACGCTGCGGGATGAGTGGAAAGTGGGACGGGTCATTGCCAGGCCCTATACCGGCATGAAGAAGGGCGAATTCAAGCGCACCTCCAACCGCCATGATTACGCGCTAAAGCCATATGGAAGGACTGCCCTCAACGCCCTTAAGGACGCGGGATATGATGTGGTGTCCATTGGTAAGATATACGATATCTTTGACGGCGAGGGACTGACACAGTCCAACCATTCCAACTCATCTGTCCACGGTATGGAGCAGACCATCCAGTATGCAAAGACGGATTTCAACGGACTTTGTTTTGTGAATCTGGTGGATTTTGACGCCCTGTGGGGACACCGCCGCAATCCGGAAGGGTACGGCAGGGAGCTGGAGCGCTTTGATGAGAAGCTGGGTGAGCTGCTCCCCCTTCTGGGTGAGGACGATCTTCTGATTCTCACCGCGGACCATGGCAACGACCCTACCTACACAGGTACGGACCACACCAGGGAGCAGGTGCCGTTCATCGCCTATTCCCCGTCCATGGAGGGCGGAAAGGACCTGGGCGGGGCAGATACATTTGCGGTCATTGGAGCCACGGTGTCTGATAACTTTGGGGTGAAGATGCCGGAAGGCACTATAGGAACTTCGGTTCTGGACGAATTGTAATCAGGAAGAATGCCCCTTGGACGGTTTGTTCTTCGGGGCGGCTGACGGACGGATGGAAAGGATGGAAAATAATGGATAAGAAGGATATTTTAAGCAGGGTAGATCACACACTGTTAAAGCAGACAGCCACCTGGGAGCAGATTGAGAAGCTGTGCAGGGAAGGCATGGAATACGGCACCGCCTCTGTGTGCATTCCTCCCTGTTATGTGAAGCAGGCAAAGGATTTTGTGGGGGATAAGCTGGCAATCTGTACAGTTATCGGATTCCCCAACGGCAACATGACCACCGCGGTGAAGGTGTTTGAGACAGAGGACGCGGTGAAGAACGGCGCGGACGAAATTGATATGGTCATCAACATCGGCCTGGTAAAGGCAGGGCATTATGATCAGGTCCTGGATGAAATCAGACAGATTAAGGCTGCCTGCGGCGGCAGATGCCTGAAGGTCATTATCGAGACCTGTCTTTTGACAGAGGAGGAGAAAAAGGAAATGTGCCGTGTGGTCACGGAGTCAGGGGCGGATTTTATCAAGACCTCCACCGGGTTTTCCGCGGCCGGCGCAACGCCGGAGGATGTGGCCCTTATGAGGAAGTACTCAGGTCCTGAGGTGAAGGTGAAGGCAGCCGGCGGAATCGCCTCCATTGAAGACGCAGAGCGTTTCATAGAGCTGGGCGCAGACCGCCTGGGAACCAGCAGGCTGATCCCATAGGCAGAGAATCTCAACCAAGCATTATAGCCGGTATTTCACTATCGGCTATTTTTGTTAAATGTTCCCAGGCCCCTGCTGTGGTAGCAGCCCTTTACCGCATAATGTGGACCGTGGCACTGATGACGCCAGTGGTTTTGGGACGAAAGGACTGCAGGCGGGAGCTGATGGACACGGACAGAAAGACGGTCCTGCTGTGCGGGCCTGTGGCTGCTGCTGTTTTTGCGCTTTTCCTGTTCGGGGAAGCGCCCCCCGCAGATAGCGGGGAGCGTGGTGACAATCGGGGGCGTTCTCCTTTATTTCCAGGTAGAAAAGAGAGAAAATGATATTTTAAAATGAAAATAGTAAGGTGAAATTGACAAAACGGGTGGAAATTATCTGGAAAAAATTATATAATAGTGATAATAAGAAACAGCTGTAGCCTCCCAGGGGGAATTTGCTGGGTTGGACTGGAAGGGGGTATCACTATGAATGAAAAAATAGCTCAGTTGAGAAAGATTCTGGATGATAGTACCTATACTGTGGCTCTCTGCGGTTCCGGTATGATGGAAGAGGGCGGGTTCATCGGTATTAAGAAACAGGATAAGGCATATGACATCGAGAACCGGCATGGCTACGGCGTTGAGGAAATGTATACCAGTGCATTTTACAATACCCGGCCGGAGCGGTTTTTCGAGTTCTATAAAAAGGAGATGCTTCACAACGCGCCAAGGGACACTGCTTCCGGCCCGGCCCTGGCAGCCATGGAGAGGGCCGGAAAGCTTCAATGCGTCATAGACAGCAACATCTATGACAAGGCCCTCAGGGGCGGCTGCCGTTATGTTATAAATCTTCACGGAAGTATTTACCAGAACCAGTGCCCCAGATGTAAGAAAAAGTATCCCATCGGATATATTGCGGGTGCAAAACGGATTCCAATCTGCAGGGACTGCAATGTTCCCATACGGCCCATGATTTCTCTGATTGGGGAGATGGTGGACAGTCAGAACATGACCAGAACCACAGAGGAGATAACAAAGGCGGATACTCTGTTATTGTTGGGGACCACCCTGGCTTCCGAGGTGTTCTGCCAGTACATACAGTATTTTGCCGGGCGGAACATGGTAATCATACATAAGCAGGAGCATTATCTGGATAAGGACGCAGACCTGGTGATATTGGACCATCCCATGAATGTGCTGCCGCAGCTGGGGTATGGGGAAGAGAAAACAGAAGAATAGATATATTTTCCTTTCAATTTTCTTACATTGTTTTAGAACCTGGGATTATATGGTATACTAAATAAAATATAAAATAAGCGTAAGGAGATGGAACAGGATGAAATTCAGAAAATGTGCTGCTGCCGGAGCGCTGGCACTGTGCCTGACGGCAGCCGGTCCTCTGAGCGCCCTGGCCGGGCAGAGCGCGGGACCGGGGGCGGCTTATCAGCCTTCTGTCAATGGGGTGAACATCTATGTCAGCAAGATGGGGAATACGCTGACGCTGAAACAATATGCCCAGACCATAGGAACCTGGCCTGTAAAGCTGGGACGGCGGTCTGAGACAGGGGACAAGGTGCAGGAGGGAGATGAAGTCACACCCTCCGGATCGTTCTATGTGTGCACGAGAAATGATCAGAGCATATGCTATCTGGCTCTGGGACTTTCCTATCCCAATGCCGAGGACGCAGAGCGGGGCCTGAGAGACGGCCTGATTAATGAAGAACAGTATCATGCCATCCTGAAGGCAAATAAGGCAGGTGTACAGCCGCCCTGGAATACTCCTTTAGGCGGGGCAATTGAGATACACGGGGACCAGGGCGGAGGAACCTCCGGCTGCATCGCGGTTACAAACGATGTGATGGATATTCTGTGGGAATACTGTCCTCTGGGAGTTCCTGTAACCGTTGGGCCGTAGTTATTTACAAATGCCGTAATCTGGTTTAATTGAGAGATAAGGACGGTTTGGAAGGAGAAAATCATGTGCGGGAATAAAAAGAAAAACAACAATGTCTGGCTCCATGCAAAGCCGGTAAGCTCAGCGGCGCCTGCATGGAGTAATATGCGCCGCTGAGACGAATGCTGGCTTTGCTTCCTTAAGAGTGATGAAAATAAGGAGTGAGCCAACATGAAATATGTCAACGCAAAGGCAGTCCTCCCCCATGGCCTGGTGGAGGAGCTGCAGGAATATGTACAGGCCGGATATATCTATATCCCGGCCAGGGAAAACCAGCACAAGGCCTGGGGCGAGCAAAGCGGCTGCCGCAGGGAACTGGCAGAGCGGAACGCCGGAATCGTGGATGCTTACCGGCAGGGGGTATCCCTGGAGGAACTGGGGGATAAGTACTGCCTATCTGTCCATGCCATACGGAAAATTATATATCAGAAGTAAACGAAAGGGAGCCGCAGCGCGCGGCTCCCTGTTTTTGCGGATCTGAGAAGCTGATATAAAGCTGATGCGGGAAACATAGTACAGAATTCTACAGAAGAAAACAGTAGATTGCATATCCATTTTCCGGGAGATAGGATAGAGTCATCAGAAATAAGAAAAGAGGTGTCTTATCATGCAGACATATGATATGGTACAGGCCGGATATGGGGAGGCGGACATCACGCCGGACAGTCCGGCTGAGATGGTGGGATTTTACCGTCCGGATAACCGGTCGCAGGGCGTCAGGGATTCCTTAAGGCTTCAGGCATTGGTATGGGAGTCTGACGGCGTCAGGGGCGGCCTTATTGCCATTGACAGTCTGGGCTTTACGGTGGACCTGTCCAATGTTTTCCGGGATAGGGCCGCGGCGGCGCTTCACACGGGGCGGGAGCGGATTATGGTATGTTTTTCCCATACTCACAGCGCGCCCAATGCCGCGGAGGAACCGGATTATTTTGAAATGGTATGCAGGAAGGCGGACAGGGCCGTCCGGGAGGCCGCAGGCAATATGAAACCCATGGAGGCTGCCTGGGGGATTGGGGAAAACACCGTGGGGATAAACAGGAGGAATGAACCGGACCAGATGGACGGGCGGTTAGGTATTTTGAAGCTGGCTGCGCGGGATGGGAAGGGAAAGGAGGTCCTTCTTATTCGCGTGACAGCCCATGCCAATGTGTTGTCCGGGGATAATTACTTTATCTCCGCAGATTATATTGGGGCCGCAAGGAAACGGCTGGAGGAGACATATAACTGCCGGGTGATGATGGTACAGGGGGCAGCCGGCGATATCCGTCCCAAATATCATCAGGATAACCTGGAATATTTGGAGGTTCACTGCTGTGAAATGGCACGGAACGGATTTTCACAGGAGTACAGGAAAAAATATGGGCCCCAGAGCCGCAGGGCCCTGGAACAGATGGCGGAGCGTATTTTCCGGTCCGTGGATGCTGTGTATGGTTCATTGGTGATGACGCCTTTGGAGCGTCTGGAAATCCGTTCCTCCTTCTGCCGTGTTGCGGCGGATGTGCCGGACATGGAAAGGGCAGGGAAAATTGCAGAGGAGGCGCAGAGAGAAGCCGGAATTGACGGGAGGATGTGGCTGGAGGAGGTGAGGCGTCTTCTGGACGGAGGAATCCGGCGCCAGTACGCGGACATTGAGATTCAGTATCTTTTTATCAGCCAGGGCTGTCTGTGCGGCGTTCCCAATGAGGCCATGTGCCGGATCGCCGTTGACATCTGGAAGGAGGCGGAGGCGCCGCTTCTGTTTTTTAACGGCTATACCAATGGATGCAGCAGCTATCTGCCCACCGCAGAAGAGTATGATAAGGGAGGATACGAGGTGCTGTGGTCCAACCTGGTATACTTTCCCTATCACGGCCGGGTTATGCCTCTTAACAGGGACACGGCCGGGAAAATGGCGATGCAGGTGGTGCGGGATTGGAAGAAGGGGAATCATAAATCATCATAAAATCATCATAAGAGCCATGAGTGCCAGCAGAAGACAGGGACTGTCCGCCTCCGGCCATACACCGGCGGCGGACAGTCCCTGCAATGGTTTGTATGATTCGATTGTGTTCTTACATCCCGTTTAAATCCCCATTAAATTCCTATTAAATCCGTATCTAATCATCTTCCTCAGGCGTCAGCTCCGTGGTCTCCTTCTCAGGCGGCATGGCCAGTGAGAATATGATAAAGCAGATGAAGGCTGCTGCCAGACCCGGAATGATGGGCTGGCTGAACTTGATGCCGAAAAGCATTCCCTTGGAAACGTGCTCCAGATATACTACCACGATGGTTCCGGCAATCAGGGAGGCAATGGTGCCTGCTGTGGACGCCTTCTTCCAGTAATGTCCCATAACATATGGGAAGAAGGAACCGGCTGCTCTTAATGTGAAGCAGAACATCAGGATGGATACAATGCTCTGGGTGTTGAAGAGGGCAATGAGCATGGAGGCCAAACCCACCAGGCACATAACGATTTTTGTCACCTTCATGACGGACTGGCTGGAGGCGTCCGGCTTCAGCACTGCTTTATAGATGTCATTGGCAAATATGGAGCCCGCGCCAAGGAGATCGGAGTCAGAACTGGACATGGTGGCGGAGATGATGCCTGCGAACAGAAGTCCGCATATAAGGGCCGGCATGGTGTTGATGGCAAGGACCGGCAGGGCGTAACGCGCGCCTACTGACTCAAACTGTGCGGAGCTGAATTTGCCCATATTGATTAAGGCCAGCGTGATGATGCCCAGGATAGTAGGAACAAAGGCGTAGATAAAGTTTACCAGGGCTGCCAGCCATGCGCCGCCCTTGGCCGCCTTTTCATCCCTGGCGGCGTAGAATCGCGACACAGCCTCCTGCCCTACGGAGAAAGTGGCTGTATACATGATAACAAGGGAGATAATTCCAAACAGATCATAGCCCTGGAACAGGCTCAGTGTGCCCTTCGGTATGTTGGATGCCACATTTCCCCATCCCCCCGCGTAATTCATGGCAAAGGGAACCGCGATAATCATACCGATGACAATCAGGAATACTTGGACAAAGTCTGTCAGTGTAACGCTCCAGAGACCGCCCATGATGGAGTAGACCGTAACCACAACGGCTACGATGATAACAGCCACCTGGTAGTCAATATTCAGCATGGTGGACAGGATGACGGCAGACGCGATGAACTGTCCGGCAGTAAGTCCCACCAGGGGAAGAAGCATGATGACGGCTGTTATGATGCCGCAGGATTTCCCGTAACGCCTGCGGAAATATTCAGGAACCGTCTTGACGGTGGCTGCCCTGAATTTGGGGGCCACGAAGCTGAGGATGATAAAGGCGATTCCCATGGTGGTTATGTACCAGGATGCGCTGAGTCCGAAGCCTGACATACCGTTCTGGACCACGCCCAGGGAGCTTCCGCCGCCGATTTCCGTGGCTGCCAGGGTACCGGCCATGAGAAGCGGTCCCAGACGGCGTCCGGCCACCATGAAGTCGGTGTTGGTGGATATCTTGGTGGATGAGTACCATCCAATCCACAGCATGAAAAGCAGGTAGACGATTACGATGATTGTTACAATTACATTTGAACCCATAAAACCCCTCCTGTTGAAATATTTTTCTTACCATTATTTTACCACAGAAGCTTCGGGGGAATAAGGACCATTTCTGCAGAAAATATACCGAATATGATACTTTGCGGGGAAACTTGACTTATGGCATAAATGCCAATAAAATATAGAATAGGCTGGCGCCGTACAGCGGTTTTATGAGAGAGGGGGTCCAGGGTATGTATAATGTGGCTGTCTGTGACGATACAGAAGAGGAGCGCCTTCAGGCGGCGGAATATGCCGGACGGTTTTTTGACCGGGAAGGCATTGAGGTCCGCATAGAAACATATGCATCAGGAAGGGAGCTTCTGGAGTCGGACAGGGAGTATGATTTGTATCTTCTGGATGTGTTGATGCCCGGAATGAGCGGCATTGACACCGCTCAAGCGCTGGCGGAAGCCAAGGGCCGTCCGGTGGTGATATTCATCACCTCTTCCCTGGAATCAGCCGTGGAGGGATACCGAGTGGAGGCGGCGGGATTTATTTTAAAGCCCGTGGTGGAGGAGAGCTTTTGGGCCACCATGGAGCGTGTGGTGAGGCGCAGGCTGGGAGTGAAGAAGGCTGTGCTGCCCGTGGTGCATAACCGTGTAAATGTGGAGCTTCCCCTGGAGCGCCTGGCCTGGTTCGAGAACAGGCTTCACCGCGTTTTTGTGAAACTGGCGGATGGGGAAATACTGTCCGTCAACCAGAAGCTGTCCGAGCTGCAGCTGGTTCTGGAACCCCATTCCCAGTTCCTGCGCTGCCACCAGAGCTACCTTGTGAATCTGGACTATGTGGATAAGCTGGAGGATTCCTGTTTTTACATGAAGGATGGGCAGGTGATTCCCATATCCAGGAATTTTTATAAACAGAGTAAGAATGCCTACTACCATTACCGGCTGAAATGAGGAATTTATGAACGATGCAGCGTGTACTGTTTTTGTGAATCTGATCAATCTGGCCGTGCGCATGATGCCCATTTTTGTGTGCCTGGAGCCGAAACACAGGGACAGGGAGAACATAGCAGCCATATCCGTTTATCTGTGGGTCATCATGATATCCATGGAATCCGTATTCCATATCAGCCCCCAGGTCTTTTTTGTGTTCCGGGGCATATTTTCCTGTCTTTACTTTCTGGTGCTCCTTATTTTTTTTAAGGGAACCCTGCTTAAGAAAGGATTCCTGTACATTTCCGCATGGCTGTTCGCGGTTCTGTCCACATCGCTGAATGAGTTTGCGTCCTGGATATTAAAGGGGCATGTGTCCCTGACATACGGACAGATCTGTGTGGCGGTATCCCTTCTGTGGGCCTGCGGATTTTATGTGTTTGTACGGTTTTGGCTGAGGGACAGGGTTAACCGTCTCTTTGACCAGTTATCCAGGCGATCCTGTTCCCTGCTGCTGACATATCCGTCTGTTTCCCTGTTCATCCTTTTCGTTGGGAACAATACCATATTTTCATCCCGTTCCCTGGCCGTGCGCGGGCTGGAGGACGTGCTGTTCTATCTGGCGCTGTGCGTCATGATACTGGTGCTGTACGTGCTGATTTTGAGCAGCACCCTGGAAATCATGTGCCGCCGCAGGACCGAGGAGGAGCTGCAGTTTGCCAGGCAGCTCATCAGCCAGCAGAGGGAGCATTATAACCAGACTCTGGATTATATTGAACAGGTGCGCATCATTAAGCATGATTTCCGTCATCATATCCACGCCCTTCTGAACATGGACCGGGGCGAGCGGACCCATTACCTGATGAACCTGAAGAGGGAGCTGGATATGACGGCTGAGATGGTGTTCTGCCAGAACCAGGCCGTAAACGGACTTTTGCAGGAGTATGCTGCCAGGGCAAGGCAGGATGGGGTGGAGTTCACAGCCAGGGTGGACTTATCCGCCCATGTGCCAGTGGATGATTTGACTCTGTGCATTGTCATCGGAAACCTGCTGGAAAACGCCATGGAAGCATGCCGCCGCCTGACGGGACATCGGTTCATCCTGGTCCGGGTCAGATGGCTGGACGGCCACCTTATGATGCTGGTGGAAAATTCCTACAACGGACAGATTAAGAAGAACGGAAGCAGGATTCTGTCCAGCAAAAGGGATGGCGGGCTGGGTATACTGAGCATTAAGCGCATCCTGAACCAGCCGGGGGACGAGTTCGATGTGGATTACAATGACACCACCTTTACGGCCATGGTGAAAATCGTGGACAGGGCTCTGGGATAGGCGGATGACAGAGAGGTTTTGGAGCGGTTTCGGAGAGGTTCTTGCTAAAGGGATTGCATTCTCCCTGAAACCATGTATAATGGTAGTTGTAAATAAACGGGGAGCTCACTTAAGTGGGCTGAGAGTAAGCTGTTCATGCTTAGACCCATTACCTGATTTGGATAATGCCAATGTAGGGACCATAGCGGACGATTGCCGGCGGAGCACCTGTTTTGGTGTTCCGCCTTTTTGATACGCGGGACAATTCTGTATGGTATCAGGCATGGGCGCCGGAGCTTCCCGGCGGCGGATTGGGGGCACCACCTTCCGCCGCTTTATAAAATTAGTGCGAAAAGGAGAATGACTATGAAAACAGCATTAACAATCGCTGGAAGCGATTCCAGCGGAGGCGCCGGCATCCAGGCAGATATCAAGACCATGACCGCTCACGGGGTATACGCCATGAGCGCCATAACGGCATTGACTGCCCAGAATACCACCGGCGTGACAGGAATCATGGAGGTGACTCCATCTTTTTTAAAGGAACAGCTAGACGATATATTTACGGATATCTTCCCGGACGCGGTTAAAATCGGGATGGTTTCCTCCGGCGGCCTGATAGAGGCCATCGGGGACAGGCTGGCGTTTTACAGGGCAGCCAATGTGGTGGTGGACCCGGTGATGGTATCCACCAGCGGTTCCCGGCTCATCAGCGGGGAGGCCATAGAGGCGCTGAAGGAAGTCCTTCTTCCCATGGCAAACCTGCTGACCCCCAATATCCCGGAGGCAGAGGTGCTGTCAGGAATGGAGATACATAATCCCGGTGACATGGAGAAGGCGGCAAGGGCCATCGGGGAGAGCTATGGCTGCGCCGTACTCCTTAAGGGCGGCCACCAGCTCAATGATGCCAATGATCTGCTGTACCGGCATAAGAAGCTGAAATGGTTTAACGGCAGGCGGATTGACAACCCCAATACCCATGGGACAGGCTGTACCCTGTCCAGCGCCATTGCCTCCAATCTGGCCAAGGGCATGGATATGGACCTGGCTGTGGAGCGCGCCAAGGTATATCTCTCAGGCGCGCTGGAAGCGCAGCTGGACCTGGGAAAAGGAAGCGGACCAATGAACCATGGATTTGCCATCCGGGGCGAGTATTAAGGAGGGATGAGCATGAGGGAAAAGATGAGCATGAAGGAAAAGGGAACCTCCGTATCTGCCAACAGCCTTATATGGTTTGGGGCAGGAGTATCCATAGCCGAGATACTGACAGGCACATATCTGGCGCCTCTGGGATTTGGAAAGGGGCTGGCAGCCATTGTGCTGGGTCATGTGATTGGCTGCATGCTGCTGTTTATGGCGGGGCTTATTGGCGGGCATACCAGGCGAAGCTCCATGGAAACAGTGAAGATGAGCTTTGGACAGAAAGGAAGCCTGCTGTTTTGCGGACTCAACGTCCTGCAGCTGGTGGGCTGGACCTCCATCATGATTTATGACGGCGGTCTGGCTGCCAACGGTATTTATGACGCGGGACTGTGGGCATGGTGTCTTGTGATTGGCGGTCTGATTCTGGTGTGGCTTTTAATTGGAATTAGGAACCTGGGAAAAATCAATACGGCAGCCATGGCGGCTCTGTTTGTGCTGACTCTCGTTTTGTGCCGGGTTATATTTACAGGTAACGTGGAGCCGTCCGTGGAGGCAGGCGGTTCCCTGAGCTTTGGGGCCGCAGTTGAATTGTCCGTGGCCATGCCTCTGTCCTGGCTGCCCCTCATAAGCGATTATACAAGGGAGGCCGAAAGGCCCTTTGGGGCAACGGCGGCCAGCGCCGTGGTTTACGGCCTGGTGAGCTGCTTTATGTATGTCATCGGAATGGGAGCAGCCATTTACACGGGTGAATATGATATATCTGTCATCATGGTCAAGGCGGGGCTGGGAGCGGCAGGCCTTCTCATTATTGTGCTGTCCACCGTGACTACCACGTTCCTGGACGCCTACTCTGCCGGTGTATCCAGCGTATCCATCACACACAGGATTAAGGAAAAATGGGCGGCAGTGGCAGTGACCATCATCGGCACCGCGGCAGCCATGGTATACCCCATGGACAACATAACAGATTTCCTTTATCTGATTGGTTCCGTGTTTGCCCCCATGATTGCCATTCAGATTGCGGATTATTTTATCATCCGGCAGGACCATGAGGCGGAGGCCGCCAATCTGACAAACCTGGTTATATGGCTGGCGGGTTTTGTGATTTACCGCATACTGATGCGGGTGGATACGCCTGTGGGAAGCACCCTTCCTGACATGGCGGCCACCGTGGTTCTGTGCGTGGTTTGCGGCCGGGTGACGGCCGCCGTCCGCGCCTTTCCCGGCCGGGAAAATGTGACAAAAGTATGATATTTCTATAAAGTCCTTTACGGGAAGGCATTGCAGGTGTTACAATATGCTCTGGCAGTCCGGGTGACATAACGCCCAGACGTATATTACGGGAAAATGGCCGGACAGAGGGACAGCGTACCGTTTTCCCATAAGCAGAGGAGCGGAATTTATGAAAAAATGGATGTGTATATGTGCGGCAGCTGTACTGGCGGTTTCAGCCCTGACCGGATGCGGCGCCAGCGCAGGGGCAGCCACTACAGCGGCGCGGACTGAGGCGTCCAAGGAAGAGGCGTCCAAGGCAGAGACGGCTAAAAAAGAGACAACCAAGACATCGGAGGCTTCAGAGGAAGCCGGGGATACAGCTTCGGAGGAAATTCAGGCAGCGGCAGGAAAACACCATGTGAAGATTAACGTAAAGGACTATGGAACCATTTCCGTGGAGCTTTACGGGGACGAGGCTCCCATCACGGTGGCTAACTTCCTGAAGCTGGCAAAGGACGGTTTCTATGACGGACTTACCTTTCACCGCATCATAAGCGGTTTCATGATTCAGGGCGGCGACCCGTTAGGCACAGGTATGGGCGGTTCTGACCAGGAAATCAAAGGCGAGTTTTCCAATAACGGAGTGGAGAACCCGCTGTCCCACACCAGGGGAGCTATTTCCATGGCGCGCTCCCAGATAAAGGACAGCGCCAGTTCCCAGTTCTTCATTGTGCATGAGGACAGCACATTCCTGGATGGGGATTACGCCTGTTTCGGATATGTGATAGAGGGCATGGAGGTAGTGGATGCCATCTGTGAGGACACAAAGGTGGAAGACAATAACGGTTCCGTGGCAAAGGCCAACCAGCCTGTCATCGAGAGCATAGAGGTAGTGGACTGATAAAGGTCCTGGCATACGAAAGAATCCGGGTTTCCCTGTTTTAGGGACCCCGGATTTTATGTTTTTATGAAGAATTCTTACATTTTTGATTTTCATATTGAAAATATGGTGAAGGGCTGTTATGTTTAGAAGGCGTCCTGCCGTTTTCAGGCAGGAGTGGAAGAAAATGCAGTAAATATCAATAAAAGGCAGGGCAGGATTGTTTATGCAGAAGTTAAGGAAGAGGACATGGATGGGAAGGCTGGCCGCGGCTTTGACGGCAGCGGCTGTGCTTGTGCTGGCAGGGGCGTTTGTGTCCCTGGCGGATGAGAGCGGAGATACAACCCGCTTTGTATCCGGTACAAAGGTCAACGGCGTGGGCGTGGGCGGACTGACCGTGGATGAGGCCAAGGCCAGAATCGAAGGTTTTTATGCCGGTGAATACAATCTCACCATTAAGGAGAGAGGCGGACGCCAGGAAACCATAACAGGTGCGGACATCGGTTACAAGGTGGAGGTTCCCGAGGGACTTAAGGCTATACTGGATGCGCAGAACGCAGCCGGACGTGTCTCAGGACCGGATGCGGATAACTCCCATACCATGGCCATGACAGTGACCTACAGCCAGGAGGCCATGGGGGCAAAGATTAAGGCTCTGACCCTGATAAGCGGCTCCGGCATCACAGTCACTTCCGATGCCCGCATATCCTCCTATGAGGAGGGACAGCCTTTTTCCGTCATACCGGCTGTCCAGGGAAATAATGTGGACGAGGCCAAGACCACGGAGGTGATTACCGCTGCTGTAAAAGCAGGGCAGAGCTCTGTGGATGTGGACAGCGCAGGCTGTTATTGCCAGGTAAATATATGGGAGACAGATGAGAACCTTATCGCCTTGTGCGCCCGCATGAACCAGTACCGGGACATGAGCGTCAATTATGTGTTTGGCGATGAGAAGGAGACTCTTGGCGGTGAGACCATTGCCGCCTGGGTCACAGGAAGCCAGGACGGGGTGCCGACGGTTGACTTGGAGAAAATCACAGCCTTTGTGACAGAGATGGCGTCCAGAAGGGATACGGCCGGAACCGCCCGCATATTCCATACAGCCGCGGGCAAAGATGTGGAGCTGACGGGCCCCTACGGCTGGAAAATAGATGTGGCAGGCGAGGTACAGGCCCTGGCAGCCCTGATTCAGACCGGCCCCGCAGCCGGTCCTGTGGACAGGGAACCTGTATACGCCATGACGGCCGCCAGCCGCACGGCCCCTGACTGGGGCAACACGTATGCGGAGGTGGACCTGACAGGACAGCACGTATACATGTTCCAGGAAGGAAACCTGGTGTGGGACGCGCCCTGTGTCACGGGTAATATATCCAAGAATTACGACACGCCCGCAGGCATTTACAGCCTGACCTACAAGGAAAAGGACAGGATACTGAGGGGAGCCAAGAAGGCGGACGGAACCTATGAGTACGAGAGCCATGTGGATTACTGGATGCCCTTTAACGGGGGCATTGGTTTCCATGACGCCACATGGAGAAGCAAATTCGGCGGCACCATCTTCCAGACCAGCGGAAGTCATGGCTGTATAAACCTTCCGCCGGAGAAAGCCAGCGTGCTCTATGACTTAATATATAAGGGCATGCCTGTGCTCTGCTACCAATAACAGGCATTACGGGCCGGGAACAGATTCCCGGCCCATTGTGTAAAATGTATGTCCCGGTCCCGGATTCCAGCGATATTTTCTACTTGCAAATTGCAGGTTAAGAGAGTACATTATTGGGATGAAATTCATGGAAACAGAGAGGAATACATACATGGCCGCAAATGTGACAAAGGATATGACGGAAGGCTCCCCGGTAAAACTGATACTGGGATTTTTCATCCCCATGCTGTGCGGACTGCTGTTCCAGCAGCTGTACAATATGGCGGACACCATCATCGTGGGCAAGTGCCTGGGGGTTAAGGCCCTGGCAGCGGTGGGTTCCACCGGCTCCATCAACTTTATGATTATCGGTTTCTGCCTGGGTGTATGCAGCGGTTTTGCCATTCCGGTGGCCCAGAAATTCGGAGAAAAGAACGAAAAAGCGCTCAGACGGTTTGTGGCCAACAGCGCATGGCTGGCAGTCCTGTTTTCAGCGGTCATGACCGTGGCCGTGTGCCTGTTATGCCGCAACATCCTGGAGCTGATGCAGACGCCGGAGGATATTATTGATGGGGCCTACAGCTATATCTTTGTGATATTCCTGGGCATTCCGGCCACCTATCTCTATAACCTGCTGTCCTGCACCATACGTTCCCTGGGAGACAGCACTACCCCCCTGATTTTTCTGGTGTTCTCCTCTGTGGTGAATGTGGCCCTGGACTTCTTTACGATTCTGGTCCTCAAGATGGGCGTGTCAGGGGCTGCCTGGGCCACCATCACGGCCCAGGCAGTGTCGGGAATCCTGTGCCTGTTTTATATGAGAAAGAAATTCGACATCCTTAAAATGAATGATGACGAGTGGAGGCCGGATGCCCATTACATGAAGATTCTGTGCAACATGGGAATTCCCATGGGACTGCAGTATTCCATCACCGCCATAGGAAGCGTAATCCTCCAGACCGCAGTCAATTCACTGGGATCCATGGCGGTGGCTGCTGTGACGGCAGGCAGTAAAATCAGCATGTTCTTCTGCTGCCCCTTTGACGCCCTGGGATCCACCATGGCCACCTACGGCGGACAGAATGTGGGCGCCAGGAAGCTGGACCGTATTGATCAGGGGCTGAAGGCAGGGGCTGTCATGGGCTGCGTCTATGCCGTCATAGCCTTTGCGGTGCTCTGTATCTTTGGACAATGGATTGCACTTATGTTCGTGGATAAGGGGGAAGGGGAAATCCTGAGGAACACGCGGCTGTTCCTCATCGGCAACAGCCTGTTCTATATTCCGCTGGTGTTTGTCAACGCGGTGCGGTTCATGATTCAGGGGCTCGGATATTCCAGGCTGGCCATTATTGCCGGTGTATGCGAGATGGCGGCGCGCTCCTTTGTAGGCTTCTGCCTGGTCCCTGTGTTTGGTTACATAGCAGTGTGCATCGCCAGCCCTGTGGCCTGGATCGCCGCGGATCTGTTTCTCATACCGGCTTACCGCCATGTGATGAAGAACCTGAACCAGCTTTTTTATGGCAGGAGCAGGGCCACAGACGCTGCACAATGATTGTGAAAGTAAAATAAAAAAAGCTGCGGGAGGGAATCCGATGAAGGATAATGCCGCAGCTTTTCTGATTCTTGAATGCCATAATTTTGTCATTTGCCAAAACTCTGTTTATTCCCGAAGGCCTGCCGGAGAGCGCTTCCAGGGAAGCACCGGCTGAAGCTTGTAATCCACAATCAGTTCCCTGCGGCTGCAGAGCTTGCGGAAATTGCTCAGTATCCGCTTCATGACCATCTCACCCTTTTCCATGGTCACGGTGGGAAGGAGGATGATGTACTGGCTGATGCTGTAACGGGTGTACACGTCGCTGCAACGAAGGGAGTCACGGATGGCGTGGTTCAGATGCTCCATGGCCTTGTTAAGGACCGTTGTCTTGGGAACCCGTCCGTCCAGGTCACCGATGGTCAGGAGACACAGATAGATGGAATCGCCGGTGCGCTCAATGGCTCTGCGTTCCAGCTGGAACAGGTCGTGAAATACAGGATATTCGCAGTAAAATGCCCCTCCTGAGACTTCCTCCTTAAGTGTCTCCTGGATGGAATCCAGGTTAGTGTTGATACCCTGCTCCTTGCTGCGGATGGACTTGTATAAATCCTTAAAATGGTCCGACGGAGAGATGGAGAATTCGTTATAAAACAGGTCCAGTGTATGGTTGTATTCTTCAATGGCCTGGCTGGTGTGGCCGTCCCGGTAGAGGGAGTATACCAGGTGATAGTGGAATCCTTCGTCAAAGGGCTCTATCCCCACTGCTGTCTGGCAGATAGAGGTTATCCTGGAGAAGTCCTCCTTTTTGGTAAGCAGCTCCACCGTCTTATAGACCAGCTTCTGGTACAGGGAATGGTAATATGTACTGATGGGGATAACCCAGGATTCGTATTCGGATTTGGGAAGAAAATCCCCCTTGTACAGCTCCAGTCCCTCAAGGCAAAGCTTAAGGGCTTCAGCCTCATCCATGTCCTGATTCAGGACCCGGGTACAGATGGACTCAAACTGGTCAATGTCCAGGACGGATGAATAATCCTGCGTCCAGCAATAGGAACCTCTCTGCTGGACTAACAGCTTCTGGGGAGGAATCCCCAGGGGCTCCAGCAGCCTGCGGCTGCGGAACATCAGGGTTTTCAGGGCGCCGCCCGGGTTGACGCCGGGGTCGTCGGCCCATACGATGTTGATAAGTTCACCGGGACTGATGGATTTCTTCCGGAATACCACCAGATACTCCAGGAGACACCAAGGTTTTTTGGACTGGTTGCTGTTGTCGGTTATCTCTTTATCGCCAACCCTGAGGGAAAATCCGCCCAGGGTTTTTATATAAATAATAGGTTTATCTTCCATAATGGATGCATTCATGTCTGCTCTCCTTTGCAAAAGCGGGGTCACTCTAAAATAAGTATACTAATCAGAATCATAATTGTCCAGAAAAAAAATACATAAAAAAGCAGCCCGGCGTTCTTTTGTAACCGGATTGTAACCGGAGACTGTTATAATGGTAGCAGGCTTATTGGGATTACTATGTCAATTTAATTAGAGAAAAGCAGGTGAATATATGTCGATTGCAAAAACCGGAGCCCTGCAGGATTCGTACAAATATGTAAATATAGCCATTGACAGCTTTGATGGCCGCCTGCTGCAGGGAAGGATCTGCCATGACAGCCTGGAGGAGGCAGTACCCTTTGGCTGTATATCGGAGATGGCCATTTGCCTGGAAAACCTTTTTGATGAGCTCCGCTATCCCATGAAGAGTGTGGACCAGAGGTCCTTTGCGGGGATAAAACATGGCGGTCCGTCATTAAGGTGTGGGGAGGAGTCCGGAAAAAGGAGGCTCCAGGGAAAACTGGCTGAGTTCTGCCTGCATGTGAAATACAGGTTTCATTCCACATGGCAGGGTAATATAAGGGACCTGAGAAACGGCGGTACCTATTCTTTTCAGAGCTTTTTGGAGCTGATGGAGTATCTGGACCGTTCTCTCGGACAAGGAAGTGATATTAAGCACGGCCTCGGCAAGCGGATGTGCGAGGTGGCCGTGCGCAATTTCAGTCATTTCGTCATGGGCGGGGACGTATCCCATCCGGCAGTGGCGGACCGCCGGGAATTTGCCAGTGAGTTTGAACTCAGGGACGAAGTGGAGCGCCTTCTTCTTCCTCTTCCGGAAGGCGGGGAGGAGGGGAACATCATAAGTCCCAGAAGCGTCATGGTCAATGCGGGAGGCTTTGGCCCCATGACCTTTGTTATAAGGATCATGTTCAGAAGGAACGCCACCTGGCAGGGAACCATCTGCTGGAAGGAAAAGCGCGGACAGGTCAGTTTCCGCAGCTTCTTGGAGATGCTGCTTCTGATGCAGGAGGCAGTGGCTGACAGCGGAGGATGGAACGAGGAGCTTAAAGCGGCTTCCGGCCATGCGGGATGACAGCGGGAAAGGACACATAATCATCTATGGATCAGAAAAAAGGAAAGAGCAGGATACGGGGCATCATCATCCTGGTTTTACTGGCCGTCATGCTGGTAAGCGGTGCCATGAGCATCCACAGCTGGATGGAGGACAAGAGGACCAGGGAAGAATATGAGCGGCTGGCCGGACTGGCCAGGGAGACCGCCGCGCAGCCGTCCACGGAGGCGGTGACGGAGCCGGGGGAGCCGGAGACAGAGCCCTATGTATCTCCAATCAACTTTGAGGAGCTGATGAGGGGGAATCCGGATACCATCGGATGGATCCGGGTGCCGGATACCAACATCGATTATCCCATTGTTCAGGGAGAGGACAATGATTTCTACCTGAACCATGATTTTTACGGCAAGGAGAATATTGCGGGCGCCATTTACCTGGATTTTGAGAGCCAGGGAGATTTTGTGGGACGGAACAATGTGCTGTACGGCCATAATATGAAGAACGGAAGCATGTTCAAGGATGTGAACCGGTATAAGGACGAGGCATATTTTAAGGAGCACCAGTTTTTCAGCATCTACACGCCCGACCGGGAAATACGGTTAAAGGCAGTGGCCGCCTACTACGGGGAGGCGCAGCCCATTGTGCGCAAGACCAGGTTTAAATCCCAGGAATCCTTTGACGCCTTTGTGCATGAGATGGTGAAGCCGTGCGGCTACGGCGACGAGATTACATATCCGGCCAAGACCTTGTATACCCTGGTTACATGCAGCTATGAAATCAACGATGCCAGAACCTATCTGTTTGCCGTGGAGGTGGATGAGGACGGAAATCAAATCCAGCCTGACGATGTATTCTTACAGCGCATGGACGAGCTGATGGGGGACAAGACGAAGGATAAGACGCAGGAGACAGCACAGGAAAACCTTCAGGAAACAGCGGACAGTGCAAAGGAAGGCGAACAGTAGGAAATGATTATATATGACAGCCATGAATTCCCAGTTAAAGGATTTATGGCTGTTTTTACAATTATTTATACCTTTTTCCTGCATAAAAAAACGTATTTGGGTATTGGAAAACAGAACGAGTTATGTTATACTTAGCACGTTAGGCGCATATACGCTTAGGAAAGCAAAGCGCGCCGTGTTTAATAGGGCAAGGTTTTAGCTGTTTGGGATTGCCGGTCATCAGATGACAGTGGAGTCATACCTGTGAGGATGGGTGTGGCTTTTTTCTTAGACAGTAAAGCCTGGAACATTTTTAAGAGGAGAGATTATTATGAAAATGAGTACAAAGAAAGTTTTAGGCCTGATTCTGGCCGGCGTCCTTGCTGCCGGTTCCCTGACAGCATGCGGCGGAGGGGGCACAGCGGCCACGGCAGCAGACACAAAGGCAGAGGCAACAACCGCAGCCGGCGATGCCAAGGCAGAGGGCGATGCCGCAGCAGATACCACGGGGGCGGACAGCGGAGAGAAAAAGACGCTGCGCGTGGCTATGGAATGCGCGTATGCTCCTTACAACTGGACACAGCCTGATGATTCCAATGGCGCGGTGGCTATTGCGGACAGCAATGAATTTGCTTACGGATACGATGTCATGATGGCAAAGAAGATTTGCGAGGAACTGGGCTATGACCTGGAAATCGTGCGTCTGGATTGGGATTCACTGATTCCGGCTGTCACCACAGGACAGGTTGACTGCGTCATCGCAGGACAGTCCATTACCTCTGAGCGTCTTCAGGCAGTGGATTTCACTGAGCCATATTACTACGCAACCATCGTTACCCTGGTAAAGGAAGGCAGCAAATATGCGGATGCCAAGAGTGTGGCGGACCTGGCGGGAGCTACCTGTACTTCCCAGCAGAGCACCATCTGGTATAATACCTGTCTGCCTCAGATTCAGGATGCCAATATCCTGGCAGCCACTGCCAGCGCTCCTGACATGCTCATGTCCTTAAACGCTGACAAGTGCGACCTGGTTGTTACAGACCAGCCTACAGGCAAGGGAGCCCTCATCGCTTATCCTAATTTCAAGATGATTGAGTTTGGCGGCGGCGACGCTGATTTCCAGGTAACGGATGAAGATATCAATATCGGTATTTCCTTAAAGAAGGGAAATACAGAGTTAAAGGATGCCATCAACAGCGTTCTCACAAAGATGACAAAGGACGACTTCTCCAAGATGATGGATGAAGCTATCTCTGTTCAGCCTCTGGCAAACTAAACTGCCGCGGCATCTGTAAAGGGATACCAAACTGATTTGCAGAGAAGCGGAGTTGCCGTCAGGCTAAAGTACGTTAAAGAGTAAGGAGAAGGGATATGCCAACAGATTTTTTCGGCCGTGTTATGGTCGTATTCAACCGATACGGTATGTCAATGCTCCAGGGCGCGGGCGTCAGCCTTAAGATTGCCCTGGTAGGTACTCTGGTGGGCTGTATCATAGGCTTTGCCGTGGGTATTGTCCAGACCATACCAAATGAGCGGGGAGACAACCCGGTAAAGAGGGCCGTGCTCTGGGTCGTGAAACTGATTCTGAACGCCTATGTGGAGTTCTTCCGCGGTACGCCCATGATGGCCCAGGCCATGTTTATTTATTACGGGCTTCTGCCTATGTTAGGAATCAACATGTCCATGTGGGGCGCCGCTTATTTCATTCTTTCCATCAATACAGGCGCTTACATGGCTGAGACGGTCCGCGGCGGAATACTTTCCATTGATCCGGGCCAGACAGAGGGAGCAAAGGCCGTGGGCATGACCCATGTACAGACCATGCTCTATGTGATTCTGCCCCAGGCATTGAGGAATATCATGCCTCAGATTGGCAACAACCTGATTATTAATATCAAGGACAGCTGCGTGCTCTCTGTTATCGGCGTCACGGAGCTGCTGTATAAGACCAAGGCTGCCGCAGGAGCCCTGTACATGAATTTCGAGGCATATACCATCACCATGATCGTATATTTCATCATGACATTCACCTGTTCCAGAATCCTGCGCTGGTGGGAAAACAGGATGGACGGCGCGGACAACTACGACCTGGCCACCACCGATACCCTGGCGCATACCAGCGGTATGTACCGGTTTCCGGACGAAAAGGATAAGAAGAAGGAGGATGCGCGATGAAGGGAGACAGGATATTAGAAATCCGTCATTTGAGCAAAACCTTCGGCACCAATCCTGTGCTTAAGGATATTGACTTTTCAGTCAGCAGCGGGGATGTGACCTGCATTATCGGCGCGTCGGGTTCCGGAAAATCCACACTGCTCAGATGCCTGAATCTTTTGGAAACACCTACCACAGGCGAAATCATATACCATGGAACCAATATTGCCGATAAAAAGGTCAATGCGCCCCAGTACCGCTCCAAGGTGGGAATGGTGTTCCAGAGCTTTAATCTGTTTAACAACATGACCGTGTTGGAGAACTGTATTATCGGACAGGTCAAGGTGCTTAAGAAGAACAAGACAGATGCCCATAAGAATGCCATGTATTATCTGGAAAAGGTGGGAATGGCGCCTTATATCAACGCCAAGCCCAGACAGCTTTCCGGCGGACAGAAACAGAGGGTGGCCATTGCCAGGGCATTGGCCATGGAACCAGAGGTGCTGCTGTTTGACGAGCCTACCTCGGCTCTTGACCCGCAGATGGTGGGCGAGGTGCTGGAGGTCATGCGCAAGCTGGCAGGAGAGGGCCTTACCATGATTATCGTCACACATGAAATGGCCTTTGCCAGGGATGTGTCCAGCCATGTGGTATTTATGGCAGGGGGCGTGATTGTGGAGGAGGGAGAACCCTCTCAGATATTCGGAGCGCCCAAACAGCTTCAGACCCGGGAGTTTTTAAGCAGATTTATGCATGGGTGATGTATAAAACGAAACGGAGCAAAGGCAAAGGGCCTCGGCTCCGTTTTTATTTAATTTGTGCGGCATTGTTCTGTGCCGTCCTGCCTGCCTTCGGTTATTCCTTGTCCGATGAAACAGCCTTAGTGACATAGGGATAGAGGTCCTCATAGGCTTCCTTTTCCGCCTCATCCTGGGGCAGGGAAGGAATCAGGCCGGTGCAGTCCATGGCGGAGCAGGCTTGTATGTCAACGTCAAAATCGTCTTTTTCCTTGTGATCCAATTGTGATTCACCTCCTTGTGATGCGCTTGTGATTGAATCTTAGATATAGTTTGCGCAAAGGCAGATGATTCATACTGGCAAATCAAAAGCAGGGCAGCCATTTCTTTCAAAATGGCTGCCCTATTTTGTGGAATTTCCGCTGACGATGCCGCGGCTTTTTTATGATTGTTTACATCCCTTTTGCTTTAAAGCGGCCTCTATGAAACCTTTAAACAGGGGATGGGGACGGTTGGGCCTGGATTTGAGCTCAGGATGGGCCTGGGTGGCAATGAACCAGGGATGGCCCGGAAGCTCTATCATCTCCACAATCCGTCCGTCGGGGGACAGGCCGGAGAGCATCATGCCGCATTTGGTAAGCACGGTGCGGTAGTCGTTATTGACTTCGTAGCGGTGTCTGTGGCGCTCATAGATTGTGGTTTCGCCGTACAGGCCATAAGCTTTGGAGGCCTTGTCCAGGACACAGGGATAGGATCCCAGCCTTAAGGTGCCGCCGATGTCCTCCACTCCGTTCTGTTCCGGCATCAGATGGATGACGGGATGGGTGGTGGCGGGATTCAGCTCCACGCTGTGAGCATCCGCGTATCCGGCCACATTTCTGGCAAACTCCACAATGGACAGCTGCATTCCCAGACAAAGTCCAAGGAATGGTATGCGGTGTTCCCGGGCATACTGGATGGCGTGAATCTTGCCGTCAATACCGCGGTCGCCAAAGCCGCCGGGAACCAGGATACCGCTTACATCTTTGAAGATTTGAGGGGCATTTTCCGGTGTGACTGTCTCGGAATCCACCCATTTTATATGGACGGCCGCACGGTTGGCAACGCCTCCGTGTTTCAGGGCTTCCACCACGGAAATGTAGGCGTCGTGGAGCTGGATGTATTTGCCTACCAGGGCCACGGTCACTTCCTGCTCCGGATGCTTCCAGGCGTCTATCATGGCTTTCCAGTCTGTCAGGTCCGGCTCCGGACAGGGCAGATCCAGGCATTCACAGGCGGACTGGGCCAGATGCTCTTCCTCCATTACAAGGGGTACCTCATAGAGCACGTCCACATCCAGGTTCTGGAGTACGTGATGTTTGGGAACATTGCAGAATTGGGCGATTTTCGCCTTTATGCCGTCGTCCAGGGGGAGTTCGGAACGGCAGACAAGGATATCGGGCTGAATGCCCATTCCCTGAAGGTCTTTTACGCTGGCCTGAGTCGGCTTGGTCTTAAGCTCCTCTGAGGCTTTCAGGTAAGGAATGAGAGTTACGTGGATGATGCAGGTGCTGCCGGGGCCTGCATCGTGCTGGAACTGGCGTATGGCCTCCAGGAAGGGCTGGCTTTCGATGTCGCCGACCGTGCCGCCGACCTCGATGATGGCGATTTCCGTCTCGTTTTCCGTGTAGTTGCGGTGGAAACGGCTTTTGATTTCGTTGGTAATATGGGGGATTACCTGTACGGTTCCGCCGCCGAAGTCTCCGCGGCGTTCTTTTTGCAGGACCGTCCAGTAGACCTTGCCGGTGGTGACGTTGGAATTCCTGGTAAGGCTTTCGTCGATAAAGCGCTCATAGTGGCCTAAGTCCAGGTCCGTCTCAGCACCGTCGTCCGTCACGAAGACTTCTCCGTGCTGGACCGGGTTCATGGTGCCGGGGTCGATGTTGATGTAGGGGTCGAACTTCTGCATGGTCACTTTGTAGCCTCTGGCCTTTAACAGGCGGCCGAGAGATGCCGCGGTGATGCCTTTTCCCAGGCCGGAGACTACGCCGCCGGTTACGAATACGTACTTGACTGGCATGATGGGGATACCTCCTTTTCTTGTTGTGGGTGTCGTGTGACTTGTTTGATATAGTATCAAAAAAATAACTGAAACATTATACATCCTCACCGAGAATAAATCCAGGGCTTTTTGCAAAAATTTAAGAAAATTAATTGTTCTTTTCTTGATTTATGGGGAGACTGACACTATAATGGTAGAGAATGGGTTTTTGCTGGAAATTGATAGATGACCCATTCAGAGGGAGAATTTGTACAATATGGATAATAATAACAAACAGGACCCGAATATGAAAAGTAACTGGCAGACCATAACCATGCTGGTGGTTGCTGCCATACTTACATTTATCGTGGTCAGCAGTATGAACAACTATCTGAATTCCAAGAAGCGTCAGGAGTTGTCCTATAATGAGTTTGTCCAGATGGTGGAAGCCGGCGAGGTGGACTCCATCAAGGTGGGCAGCACGGAAATCACGGTCATCCCTAAGAAGGGTAATACTAAGTATTCCCAGAATCTGGATTATTATGTGGTGAGACTGGAAGGCGATTACGACTTCGTCAGCAGGATACTGGATAATAACGTGGTTACCAACCGTGAGAAGAACGACAGCAGCACCCTTCTTCTGGTCCTGTTGAATTACGCTGTCCCGTTCCTGTTCCTGCTGTTCCTTATGAACTTCACCATGAAGCGCATGGGCGGCGGCGGAATCATGGGCGTGGGCAAGTCCAACGCCAAGATGTATGTCCAGAGGGAAACCGGCATTACCTTCAAGGATGTGGCCGGTGAGGACGAGGCCAAGGAGTCGCTGACAGAAATCGTGGATTTCCTCCACAACCCGGGCAAATACACCAAGATTGGCGCCAAGCTGCCCAAGGGAGCCCTTTTGGTAGGCCCTCCCGGAACTGGTAAGACCCTGCTTGCAAAGGCAGTGGCAGGCGAGGCCCATGTGCCGTTTTATTCCCTTTCCGGTTCTGACTTTGTGGAGATGTTCGTGGGCGTGGGCGCGTCCCGCGTCCGTGATTTGTTTAAGAACGCCACTGAGAATGCGCCATGTATTATCTTTATTGATGAGATTGACGCCATTGGACGCAGCCGCGACAGCCGTATGGGCGGCAACGACGAGCGTGAACAAACCCTGAACCAGCTTCTTTCCGAGATGGATGGATTTGATTCCACCAAGGGTCTTCTGGTGCTGGGCGCCACCAACCGTCCTGAGGTCCTGGATCCGGCCCTGCTTCGTCCCGGACGTTTTGACCGCCGCGTGGTGGTGGATAAGCCGGACCTTAACGGGCGTATCAATATACTTAAGGTACATTCCAAGGATGTGCTCCTGGATGAATCCGTAGACTTTAAGGAGATAGCGCTGGCCACCTCAGGCGCTGTGGGCGCTGACCTGGCCAATATGATGAATGAGGCAGCCATCAATGCGGTTAAGCACGGGTGCAATGCCGTGTCACAGAAGGATTTGTTTGAGGCAGTAGAAGTGGTCCTTGTGGGTAAGGAAAAGAAGGACCGTATCATGAGCAGGGAAGAGCGCCGTATTGTATCCTATCATGAGGTGGGCCACGCTCTTGTAAGCGCGCTTCAGAAGCATTCGGAGCCGGTACAGAAGATTACCATTGTGCCGAGGACAATGGGTGCTCTTGGATATGTCATGAATGTGCCGGAGGAGGAGAAGTACCTCAATACGAAGAAGGAGCTGGAGGCCAGGCTGGTAGAGCTGATGGCCGGACGTGCCGCAGAGGAAATCGTATTTGAGACAGTTACCACGGGAGCAGCCAACGATATCCAGCAGGCTACAAACCTGGCCAGGGCCATGGTTACCCAGTATGGCATGTCTGATAAATTCGGCCTCATGGGGCTTGCATCCCAGGAGAATCAGTACCTGACAGGACGGGCCGTATTAAACTGCGGCGATGCAACGGCAGCTGAGATTGACCAGGAGATCATGAAGATACTGAAGGATTCCTACGATGAGGCAAAGCGTCTCTTAAGCGATAACAAGGATGCCATGGACCAGATAGCCGCATTCCTCATTGACAAGGAGACGATCACAGGTAAGGAATTCATGAAGATATTCCGCAAGGTTAAGGGCATTCCTGAGCCGGAGGAAACAAAAGAGGATGAGGACAAAGGCAGGGCTTTACAGGAGCCCCGTGCAAACCCGAAAGCTCAGGTTGGCCAGGGAGAACAGGTGAATCCGGGGAGCCAGACAGGACCGGAGGATTCAGACGGAAATAATGATTCAGAGAATAAACCGGAGGATACAGTGTGGAGTCATCCCGGAAATGACAGAAATCTGTAGGATTGAGTGATAAAAGTAACAGGCGCCGAAGCTGCGGGGAAGCAGTGACGGCGCCTGTTTTACAGGATGGGTGGGATGATCTGAACATAACAGGATGTTCGTATTTTTTAGCGGAAAATGGTAAGACAGCCGGATTGCTCTTGTACCGGGGAGGATTATTTAGTATAATAATACATATAGAAACCGATGTCCGTACCATTGTAAAGGGGGGCGCTTTTATGGATAATAAGTATGTTAAGATACATACCACCGGCTGTAATGCACCGCTTAAGGTTACACCGGGACACTTTGCCACCAACCATGCCCATATCAATTATTATCTGGATATGACTACCTTAAAGACCAGGCTCAGCGAGGCTAAGGAGATTGCAGGGAGCCTGTCGGGGCTGTTCCTCTATGACACTGTGGTGGATACCATTGTGTGTCTTGAGGGAACTCAGGTCATCGGCAGTTTCCTGGCAGAGGAACTGACCAGCGCCGGAGTTCTCTCCATGAATGCCCATAAAACCATCTACATTGTGACTCCGGAGTTCAACAGCAACAGCCAGATGATATTCAAGGAGAACATACTACCCATGATTCGGGATAAGAATGTCATCATCCTGACCGCGTCCGTGACCACAGGTCTGGCGCTGAACAAGGGAATCGAGTCCATCCGGTATTACGGAGGCAACCTGAGAGCTGTTACCGCTATTTTCAGCACATTGGAGGAGCTCAACGGATACAGGATCACGTCTATTTTTGGCAGGAAGGATTTGCCTGATTATACGTATTATGACTACAGGGACTGCCCGCTGTGTAAACAGGGAAAGAAACTGGACGCATTGGTGAACGCCTATGGGTATACCAGTTTGCAGTGAAGCTATTTCTTTTTCTTCCCCAGATAAGCCGCCTTCACAGATTCATCTGCCAGCAGCTCCCTGCCGGTGCCTGACAGGGATATCCGGCCTGTTTCCAGCACATAACCCTGGTCCGCAATGCGCAGGGCCATGTTGGCATTCTGTTCAATCAGAAGGATGGTTACCCCCTGTTTGTTTATTTCCTTTATGATATTGAATATATCCTGGACAATGAGAGGGGCCAGGCCAAGGGACGGCTCATCCATCATCATCAGCTTTGGATGGCTCATCAGGGCCCTGGCCACGGCCAGCATCTGCTGCTCGCCTCCGGACAGAGTGCCTGCCAGCTGCCAGCTTCGCTCCTTTAACCTGGGGAACAGGCTGTAGACCCATTCTATGTCATGGTCCAGGAAATCGGTTCTCAAATAGGCTCCGATTTTTATGTTCTCAATAACGGTCATGTCCGGGAACACCCGCCTGCCCTCGGGAACAAGGGTGATGCCCCTGGACACAATATCGGGGGTATCCATGCCTAACAGCTCTGTCCCGTCAAACTGGATGGAGCCTGCCGAGGCTTTCACCAGCCCTGCGATGGCCCGCAGGGTGGTGCTCTTGCCTGCTCCGTTGGCGCCTATGAGGGTGACAATGGATTTCTCCGGCACCTCAAAGCTGATTCCCTTTACGGCCTCGATACCGCCGTAATTCACTCTTAAATCATTAATCTTCAGCATCTTCACTCACCCCCAGATATGCTTCTATTACTTTTGGATTGTTTTGGATCTGGCCGGGCGTGCCGTGGGCTATGAGCTTGCCGAAATCCAGCACGTAAATGCGGTCGGATATCTGCATGACCAGATCCATGTGGTGCTCTATCATGAAGATAGTCAGGTGGTAATCGTCTCTGATTTTGTGGATAAAATCAGTCAGGTCCTGGGTTTCCTGTGGATTCATGCCGGCCGCTGGTTCGTCCAGAAGAAGAAGGCTGGGGCTGGTGGCCAGAGCCCGCGCAATTTCCAGACGGCGCTGGAGTCCGTAGGGCAGGGAGGAGGCAACCTCGTCCTTTAAATGGGCCAGTCCCTGCATTTCCAGAAGCGCCATGGACTCCTCGCGCATGCGCTTTTCCTCGGCATGGTTGAGGCGCAGTGTGGCCGAAAATACATTCTGCTTTGCCCGCATATGTTTGGCAATCAGGACATTTTCAAACACGGTCAGGGCGCCGAAGAGACGGATGTTCTGGAAGGTCCTGGCAATGCCCAGCTTGGTAATCTGGTCCGGTGTCTTGCGCACAGGAGTCAGGTCCGTGGGGGATACATCGCCCTCGTAGAGGCGGCGCATCTTGCCCTGGGGCGTATCGGCCAGTATGACTTCCCCGTTAAAGGATACAGAACCAAAGGTGGGCTGGTAAATACCGGTAACACAGTTAAAGGCAGTGGTTTTGCCTGCGCCGTTGGGCCCGATGAGGGCCACGATTTCGTGTTCATTTACATCCAATGTCAGTCCGTTCACTGCCACGACGCCGCCGAACTGCATGGTGATGCTTTCCATATGTAATACGTTTTTTACACTGTTTTTCATGTTGTTCATCAGTGGATGCCTCCCTTCTTAGCGGAAGAGGGCCTTTTCCTGCCTCCCTTAAACCTGTCAGGAATGCCCTGTATGAGCCGGAACAGTCCGTCCCAGGAGAATTCGTGGTTCCCCATGATACCGCGGCGGTAGAAGAGGACCACGGCCATCAGAAGGATGGAGAAAATGACCATACGGAATCCGGATCGGAACAGAGGAATGCTTACCCCGGCAATGGTCAGGGGCTCATCGAAGAAGCGCAGCAGCTCCCTGCCTGCGGTGACCAGGAAAGCGCCCGCCACGCTGCCGGTGACGCTGCCGATGCCGCCTAAGATCACAATCAGCAGAATATCATATGTAAGGGCCACCTGGAAGGTTTTGGAGTCAATGGATCGCATAAACATGGCCAGCATTCCGCCTCCCACTCCTGTGAAGAAGGAGGAAATCACAAAGGAGAGCTCCTTGTAATGAAACAGGTTGATACCCATGGACTGGGCTGCCACCTCGTCCTCCCGGATGGACTTAAAGGCCCTGCCGTAGGAGGAGTTAATGAGAAGCACCATCAGGGCAATGCACAGGGCGGCCAGAACGAATACCGCAAAGATATTGGGAAAGCCCGGTATGCTCTTAAGCCCGTAGGAACCGTTGGTAATGGTGTCAAACATGGGAGCTGCTATGAATGCCCGGATGATTTCCGAAAAGCCCAGGGTTGCGATGGCAAGGTAATCGCTCTTTAAGCGCAGCACCGGGATTCCGATAAGGGCAGCCATGGCTGCTGCGGCCAGTCCGCCAAGGAGCAGAGCCACGGGTATAGGCAGCTGGATATTGGCAATCACCGGTGATATGCCGCTTACATAGTATACGCTGGCCCTGGATCCCACCGGAATGGTAAAGATAGCCACCACATAGGCGCCGATAGCCATAAATCCTGCCTGTCCCAGCGAGAACAGACCTGTAAAGCCGGTCAGCAGGTTCATGGAAACAGCCACCACCGCATAGATGGCGCTTCTCTCCAGAATGGAAATCTGGTAGCTGTATTCGGCTGTGTCAGACTGCAGGAATGCCAGGAAACCTATGATTACCGCCAGGGCAATGAGGGAATATATTTTGTTTTTGTTCTTTGTCATATTCTTCATGTCCGCCACCTCACACTTTATCGGTCGTCTTCTCACCAAAGAGTCCAGTGGGACGGATGAGAAGCATGACAATCAACAGGATAAACGTAAATGCATCGCTGAAGGTGGACTGTCCCATGGCTACCAGGGCCGTCTCTCCAAGTCCCAGGATAAAACCTCCGATGACAGCTCCGGGAATGCTGCCGATTCCTCCGAACACGGCGGCCACAAAGCATTTTAAGCCTGGAAGGGCGCCGGAGAAGGGGAAAACGGTCATACGGTCCGTAAAATACAGAATGGAGCCAATACCGGCCAGCAGGGACCCCGCTGCGAAGGTAAAGGTGATGGTCTTATTGATTTTAATGCCCATAAGGGAGGCTGTCTCGTAATCCTTGGAAACCGCCCTCATAGCCATGCCTATTTTGGTGTGGTTAATCAGCAGAATGAGAAGATAAACCAGTACCAGGGTCAGGACAGGCGTAAGGAAGGTGACAAAGGAGGCGGACAGTCCGCCTATCCGGTAGATTTTCTTTAAGAAAGGAATCTCCGGGTATCCTTTGGGCAGGGCGGTAAAGAGGTAGGTGGCCAGGTTCTGCAAAAGGTAGGAAACACCAATGGCTGAAATCATAACAGACATTCTGGGTGCGGAGCGCAAGGGGCGGTAGGCCACCCGCTCTATGGTGACGCCCAAAAGAATGGTCACAATCAGGGTGACGGGAATGGCAATGAACCAGGGCAGGCTTGCCATTGCAAATATCATAAAGTATCCGGCCATCATGAAGATATCGCCGTGAGCGAAATTGATGAGGCGGAGGATGCCGTAGACCAGGGTGTAGCCAATGGCAATGAGCGCATATGCCCCGCCAAGGGAGATGCCGGTCAGGCATTGCTGAAGAAATGTTGTTAAACTCATATGAGTCTGCCTCCTGTGTTTTTATAGTAAGGTCCGTATCCAGAAATCCGTTGAAACATACAACCAGCCCTGGAACGTCCAAGGCTGGTTAAGACCGAAGGCAGCAGCGGATGCCGCCTGCGGCCCTGTATCCATATGTAATTAGCCAGATACCCTATTCTACGGTAGTGGTGGTCAGGAACTGGAACTTGCCGTCCTTGATGGTCTTGATGAACGCGATATCCTTGTTGGCATCGCCGGTCTCGTTGAAGGTGATATTTCCTGTCACACCGTCAATCTCCACATTCTTAAGCGCATCGCGGATAGCGGTGGTATCGGTGGAGCCTGCGTCCTCAATGGCCTTGATGGCAGCCAGGTAGGAATCGTAACCCAGGGCGGAGACAGCCGGGATAATGTCTTCCTGCTTTTCCTTTACCAGGTATTCCTTGAAGCCCTTGATGAAGGCAGCGGCTTCGTCGTTGGCCGGTTCCGCCTCGTCGAAGAAGGTGGAGAGCACTACGCCCTCTGAGTCAGCTCCTGCGTTCTCGATGATGGTGGAGTTCTCCCATGTATCGCCTGCAGCGATGGTGGCTGTGATTCCAAGCTCCCTGGCCTGCTTGATGATTAAGGGGGCAGTGGTGATGGAGGATGGAGCAAAGATAATGTCAGGGTCAGCTGCCTTTATGTTGGTCAGGATGGCCTTGAAATCGGTCTGGTTTGTCTGGAACTGTTCCTCGCTGACGATGCTGCCGCCCAACTTGGCAAAAGCATCCTTGAAATAGGAACCAAGGCCTGAGGAATAGTCATCGCCCAGCTGGGTAATCACGGCAGCGTTCTTGGCGCCGTTCTGGTACGCGTAATTAGCCATGACCGTGCCCTGGAATGGGTCGATGAAGCATACGCGGAAATAGAAATCATTTCCCTCGGTTACCTGGGGGTTGGTACAGGAACAGCCAATGGCCGGAATCTTGGCGTCTGCGAAAATCTGTCCGGCGGCTATGGACACGCCGGAACCGTAGCTTCCCAGCACCACGCTGACCTTCTCGCTTACCAGCTTCTGGGCGGCGTTGACAGCCTCGGTTTTATCCGATTTGTTGTCTGCCTCAACCAGCTTGACGGTATATTCTTCGCCGCCTATGTTGACGGTAGGATGCATTTCCCTGGCATAACGGATACCCAGTACTTCCTGGTAACCGCCGCCTCCGTTCTCTCCGGTGGTTGGCTCGAATACGCCGATTTTGATGACTTTTTCGTCTGATTTCCTGCTGCCGCACCCTGCCAGGGCGCCGGCGGCCAGACACGCTGCCATGGCAATTGCCAATACCTTTCTGATTCTCATAATACATTCCTCCTGTTTCATTGAATTTGTCCTGGTCCAGTTTGTTTTTGCATGTTCACCTTACAAAGACAACTGTCCTCAATGGAAAAACAATGAGTATATTATAACAGAAATCAGAAAAATTTCAAGAAAATTTGAGAAATACTTTATATTTTAGTGCCCGGGTTCCGTTTTGGGAGCTGGTGGAAGTGATTTTTGTAGGCTCTGAGAAAGGTGGAATAGTGGCTGAAGCCGGAACGGAAGCAGGCGTCCGTGGCATTTATCCCATCCCCAAGCAGGTCCCTGGCGTAAAGCAGGCGTTTTTCGGTGATGTAATTTCCTATGGTGCATCCTGTCTCTTCCTTGAAAATACGCATCATATGGTATGGGCTGATGCAGCTTACGGCGGACAATGTCCCGATGCTCAGATCCTCGTCCAGATGTTCATTTATATAGGATATAAGGCCGGAGACACGGTAGTTTAAGACACCTGTGGGAAGGTACTGGGCCTTATCGTCCATGGAGGCCCTGTTCAGCTCCACCAGAAATTCCAGGCATAAAAGGCGGCTCATGAGGGACCCGGCAAATTCTTCCTGCCGCCAGCTCTGGGAGCGTTCCAGCCGTTTTAAAAGGGAGAGCATGTTTGCCCTGACCTCATCCTTCAGTCTGAGAACATTAGAATGGCGGTAGGCTGCCGTGGCAAAACACCGGTCCAGGGAGTCTCCGTTTTCCCTGTGACGGTCCAGAAAATCCTGGGACAGGTAAAGTATCTGACGCTCATAGGGCTGCCCCGGCTCCACCTCCGGCCGGTGAATCTGTCCCCGTCCCACCAGCACAATATCAAAGGGGTGAAGGATATAGGAACGGCCTTCTATGACATAGTTCACCCTGCCCTCCAGCAGCACCATGATTTTCAGAAAATCGTGGTAGTGGAATTCGTAGCTGGGGCTTACCTTGTCTTTTAAATGGAACAGCCTGAAGTCCTCCCTCAGGAATCCCTGGCGTTCAAATGCAGGGGCGTTGTCTGTGATGGGCATGAAACAGTTACCTCCTTTTTTACATGCTTTGTCTGCATGTGATGGGTTTATAATTTGAGTATAAAATAAATAGAGCATTATTTGCAATATAAAATAGCAATATATCTATATTTTTATAAAAAAGTGCTTGATAAAATAATGATAAAGCTTACAGGCGGAGAACCTGTTGTGCTGCCGGTAAGCAGAGCTGTTGAACAGACCGCAGATATGGAGGATATCTATATGAGGATTGTAGTGGAAAAGTATCATGGACTGGGAAATGATTATCTGGTATATGACCCCAACAAAAATAAACTGAAGCTGACCCCTTCCAATGTACAGCTCATGTGCAACCGCAATTTTGGGGTGGGAGCTGACGGTGTTCTGGAGGGACCCATTCTGGACGGAGAGCAGATTTCCATGGTGGTGTGGAATCCGGACGGCAGTGTTGCGGAAAAGAGCGGCAACGGCGTCCGCATTTTTGCCAAATACTTAAAGGACGCGGGGTACGTACAGAAAAAGGATTTTACCATTTCCTCCCAGGGCGGCGAGGCCGCCATCCATTATCTCAACGAGGAGGGCACCCGGTTAAAGGCATCCATGGGAAAGGTTTCCTTCTGGAGTGACGATGTGCCGGTGGAGGGACCGCGCAGGGAAATCATCAACGAGACCATGGTGTTTGGCCGGATTCCCTATCCGGTTACCTGCCTGTCCATCGGCAATCCCCACTGCGTTATCCTTATGGATGAGATTTCAAAGGATTTGGTTTGCAGGATTGGAAGGTATTCTGAAAGCGCCAAACAGTTCCCAGAGAAAATCAACACCCAAATCATGAAGGTGCTGGACCGGACCCATATCCAGACCGAGGTATACGAAAGGGGAGCAGGCTATACCCTGGCTTCCGGAAGCGGCTGCTGTGCGGCTGCGGCTGCGGCTTACCGTCTGGGGCTTACGGACCCCAAGATGTTTGTGCAGATGCCGGGAGGCACCCTGGAGCTGGAGATCGACGGGGAAGGTGTGGTTCACATGACCGGCGATGTGGGGTATGTGGGGACCATTAAACTGGGAAGCCATTTCACAGAACAGCTTCGCGCGTTAAAGTGATATCAAAAAAATAGAGGAAATTCATTGACAAATGAAATATCTGCTGATATATTTTTTATAACAAAAAGCAGGGGTAAGGGAAGGTTGACGAGGACGTCTTAAGGGGCGCTCTGTCCCTGCCCGGTGAATTTTAAGGAGGCGGGAGCATGGTAAGAGGTTCCCGCCTCTGCGTGTTTGTCGGTATCACAGTTTGCAAGAGAGGGAGATTAATATGAGCAAATACAGTAAAGAGGATATCATGCGTATGGTGGAAGATGAGGATGTGGAGTTTATCCGCCTCCAGTTTACGGATATCTTCGGAATGCTTAAGAATGTGGCCATCACTGCCGGCCAGCTTGAAAAGGCATTGGATAACCGCTGCATGTTTGACGGCTCTGCCATTGAAGGTTTTGTGAGGATTGACGAGTCGGATATGTACCTGTATCCGGATTTGGATACCTTTGAGGTGTTTCCGTGGAGGCCCCAGCAGGGCAAGGTGGCCAGGTTTATCTGCGACGTGTATAACCCAAATGGAACCCCGTTTTCCGGCGACCCAAGATATGTGCTCAAACGGGCTGTAAAGCGGGCGCAGGACATGGGATATGTGCTCAATGTGGGGCCGGAATGTGAATTCTTTCTCTTTCACACGGACGAGGAGGGGAGGCCCACCACCAGCACACATGAGATGGCGGGATATTTTGACGTGTCCCCCATTGACCTGGCGGAAAATGTCCGAAGGGATATTGTGCTGAACCTGGAGGAGATGGGGTTTCAGGTGGAGGCCAGCCATCATGAGATTGCGCCGGCCCAGCACGAGATTGATTTCCAGTATACGGATGCGCTTCGGGCCGCGGACAATATCATGACCTTTAAGATGGCTGCCAAAACCATAGCAAAGCGCCACGGGCTCCATGCCACCTTCATGCCAAAGCCCAGAGAAGGGATGAACGGTTCCGGCATGCATATCAATATGTCCCTGTCAGACAAGGAGGGCAGGAACCTGTTTGCGGATGACCAGGATGCTTTGAGACTGAGCAGGGACGCCTATTATTTCATGGCCGGCATCCTCAGGCACATGAAGGCAATGACCATCCTGACCAACCCCCTTGTGAATTCCTATAAGAGGCTGATTCCGGGATTCGACGCACCGATTTATATTGCCTGGTCCCCTACCTCCAACCGCAGTTCCCTGATTCGCATACCATCCCCCAGAGGGGAGAGCACGCGGATTGAGCTGCGATGCCCGGATTCTGCCATGAATCCTTATCTGGCATTGGCAGCCTGCCTGTCGGCCGGCCTGGACGGAATTGAGAAGAAAATCGGACTTCCCGCGTGTGTGGAGGGAAATATGTTTACCATGGAGCCGGAGGAGCTGAGGGAAAGGAATGTGGAGCGGATTCCGGAGACTCTGGGTGATGCCATTGAGGCGTACAACGGGGATTCCTTCATGAAGGAGGTTCTGGGAGAGCATATTTATACCAAGTATCTGGAGGCCAAGGAGCAGGAATGGCGGGATTTCCGGGCCCAGGTAACGGATTGGGAAGTAAGCCAGTATCTGTACAAATATTGATGGCGCCGGCAGTTGTGAATAAGGTTTTACCTGGAGGTGGGACATGTGACTAACATTATCGTAGCGTTCTCCAAGCCGGAGGACGGGAAGAACATAAAAAGCATACTGGTCCGCAACGGTTTCCAGGTAGTCGCAGTCTGTACCTCAGGAGGTCAGGTTCTGTCGGCCGCGGACTGCCTGAACGGGGGAATCGTGGTGAGCGGTTACCGGTTTGAGGATATGATGTACGACGAACTGCGCCAGTGCCTGCCGGGAGAATTTGAGATGCTTCTGATTTCATCACCTGCCAGGTGGAGCGGACAGTCCCCGGACAGGGTCATCTGCCTGCCCATGCCCCTAAAGGTCCACGATCTGCTGAATACCCTGGAGATGATGGTGCAGGCCCAGGAGAGAATCCGCAGAAGGAGAAGAAGCAGGCCCAGGGAGCGCAGCAAGGAGGAACAGGATATCATAACAGAGGCAAAGACACTGCTGATGGAACGGAACAATATGACGGAGTCGGAAGCCCACCGGTATATACAGAAATGCAGCATGGACAGCGGCACCAATCTGGTGGAGACAGCCCAGATGGTAATCAGCCTCATTCATGTGTGATGGGGAAGGGAAATATTTATAGAATGCCTGTAACACGGCAGGATGGAGACGGATATGGAATTTACAAAAATGCAGGGAACCGGCAATGATTATGTGTATGTGGACTGTTTTAAGGAGACGGTGAGGGATCCGGCAAAGACAGCGGTCTATGTGAGCGACCGCCATTTTGGCGTCGGATCGGACGGACTGATTCTCATATACCCCTCCCGGACAGCGGACTGCAGAATGGAGATGTACAACGCGGACGGTTCCCAGGGAATCATGTGCGGCAACGGTGTGCGCTGCGTGGGAAAATACGTTTACGACCACGGTCTGGTGGATAAGGATAAAAGGACCATCACAGTGGAGACACTGGCGGGAATCAAGACGCTGGAGTTGGAGACTGAGGATGGCAGGGCGGTGTCTGTTACCGTGGATATGGGGGAAGCAGCCCTCACATCCCGGCTGCCGGAGGATATTACGGTGGACGGGGAGCAATACAGGTTTGTGGGAATCAATGTGGGAAATCCCCATGCAATCTACTATGTGGACCAGGTGGACAGTCTGGATTTGGAGCGGATTGGACCGGCCTTTGAGAATCATGCTCGGTTTGCGCCTGACCGTGTGAATACGGAGTTCATTCATGTGGTGGACCGGAAACACCTTGATATGCGGGTGTGGGAGCGGGGAAGCGGTGAAACCTGGGCATGCGGTACAGGGGCAACGGCCAGCGTCATGGCTTCCATCCTCATGGGATATACGGAGGATGAGGCGGAGGTAGCTCTGCGCGGTGGAAAGCTGGTAATACGGTATGACAGGGAGTCCGGCCATCTGTTTATGACAGGGCCGGCCGTGGAGGTGTTCCGGGGCTCTATTGACATACCGGAAGAAATATATTATGATTGATGAGGCGAATTTCATCAATCAATACTTTAAAGCGAAAATGTTTACTATACACTCTCAGGAACCAGACGCACGACGGCGTGCGTCCTGGTACATCTTTTGCGGCACACAGGCGGTCATGGGAAAGACATGGCAATGTGTCCCGCGACGAAAGGTGTATCCGGTTTTTGGGAGTGTTTTCCTATTTATCAGAGACAGAGGACAGGAGGAAACGGACATGTTTAAAATCAATGAAAATTATTTGAAGCTGCCGGGCAGCTATCTCTTTTCCGCCATTGCAAAAAAAGTGGCTGCATATGAAAAGGCCAACCCGGACAGGCAGGTCATACGGCTGGGAATCGGGGATGTGACCCTTCCCATTGCCCCGGCCATTGTGGAGGCCATTCACAAGGCGGCGGACGAGATGGGACATGCAGAGACATTTCACGGCTATGCGCCGGATTTGGGCTATGCCTTCCTGCGTGAGACGATTGTGGAAAAGGACTACAAGTCATGGGGGTGCCATGTGGAGGCAGACGAGATATTCGTATCGGACGGAGCCAAAAGCGACTGCGGCAATATCCAGGAGATATTCAGCGAGGACAGCCGCATTGCGGTGTGTGACCCCGTATATCCTGTGTATGTGGATTCCAATGTTATGGCAGGCCGCACAGGCAGTTATGACCCTGCCACGGGCGTGTGGAGCAATGTGATTTACATGCCCTGTACGGCGCGGAATCATTTTGTACCGGCGCTTCCGGAGGAAACGCCGGACCTTATTTACCTGTGTGTGCCCAATAACCCTACAGGAACCACGCTGACCAGGGGCCAGTTAAAAGTGTGGGTGGACTACGCAAACAGGATAGGGGCTGTAATTCTCTATGATGCCGCTTACGAGGCATATATATCCGAGGAGGATGTGCCTCACAGTATATTTGAGATTCAGGGAGCCAGGACCTGTGCCATTGAGTTCCGTTCCTTCTCAAAAAAAGCCGGATTCACAGGCGTGCGTCTGGGATTTACCGTGGTTCCAAAGGATTTGAAATGCGGGGATGTGACGCTCCATTCGCTGTGGGCCAGACGCCACGGCACCAAGTTCAACGGGGCCCCCTATATTGAGCAGAGAGCCGGGGAAGCCGTATATTCCGAAGAAGGCAGCCGGCAGGTCATGGAGCAGGTGGCCTATTATAAGAGGAATGCCAGGGTTATCTATGACGGGCTGAAGGAAGCGGGCTACACCGTGTTTGGCGGAATCAATTCCCCTTACATCTGGCTTAAGGTGGAGGACGGGATGGACAGCTGGGAGTTTTTTGATTATCTTCTGGAACAGGCCAATGTGGTGGGTACACCGGGAAGCGGCTTCGGGCCCAGCGGCCAGGGGTATTTCCGCCTGACGGCCTTTGGCACCTATGAGAATACGGTTGAGGCTGTAAAACGGATAAAGGCCCTCAGGCAGTAACGGCGGCAGGGCGTGATGCCGCGGTGGACCCGGTGAAGCTGGGGTATATGTTCATAGGGCAGCTGCAGAAATTCGGCAGGACAAGTACACAAATCGTATTTTCCACCCATGTGGGCCCCAGAGGGGTGGATGTGGACGAAATTTAGTTCCAGGTTCAGTCAACATTTGTCTTACTTTCACATATGGTATAATGTAGAGTCATATATGAAGGAGAATCTGGTATGACAGATGTTAAGAGAGTCATAATTGATGCCGGCCATGGCGGCGAAGAGCCGGGCGCTATGTACGACGGGCGCCGGGAAAAAGATGATACCCTGCGGCTGGCTCTTGCCATAGGACAGATATTGGAAAATAATGGGGTAGATGTGGTATACACCAGGACTATGGATATATACGACACACCTCTGGAGAAGGCCCAGATAGCAAACCAGTCCGGGGCTGATTATTTTGTGTCCATTCACCGGAATGCCTTCCCTGTGCCGGGAGGGGCAAGCGGCGCCATGACGCTGGTGTATCAGGATGCAGGCGTGCCTGCCATGCTGGCGGATAATATCCAGCGCAATCTGGTGGAAACAGGGTTCAGGGACCTGGGAGTACAGGAGCGCCCCGGACTTATCGTGCTGCGAAAGACACAGATGCCTGCTGTACTGGTAGAAGCGGGATTTATTGATAATCCGGAAGACAACCGGTTTTTTGATGAGAATTTCGACGCCATTGCCCAGGCCATAGCAGACGGTGTGCTGGAAACTATCCGGCAGCAGGAGGCAAAACGGCCTGAATATTATCAGGTCCAGGTGGGAGCCTTCCGCACCAGGATGCCCGCAGACAGGCTGGTGAATGAGCTCCAGGCAAGCGGCCTCCCGGCCTTCCTGGTTTACGACGACGGGCTGTACAAGGTGAGGGTCGGTGCTTTCCTCAATATGGACTATGCGGTGCAGATGGAGAGGAACCTGAGAAACATGGGGTACCCCACTGTGCTGGTGAGGGAACGGGCCATATACTGACAGGTGTAATTATAAGAAATCAGTAAACATATACGGAGTAAATGCCGCAGGCCAAATTCTCTTGGATTTGGCCTGCGGCCGTTTCGTCTATCCCATGCCCTGTCACCAGTTCCAGCGCCCGTAGCGCAGTGTGACGGAGGCAATGGTTTTTACTAACTGGTCCGATATCTGGCCGGGAAGAAGGCGCCATTTCCAGTTGGTGCCAATGGTGGAGGGAGTGTTGATGCGGCAGTCATTGTCCAGACCCATGTAATCCTGGAGGGGGATGATGCACATTCTGGCCTGGCTGCGCATAATCAGGCTGATGAAGGACATGTGCAGGCGGTTTGCGGGGGTGCAGCTGTCACAGAGATAATCTCTGGCCAGATTGCGCTCCTGGGCCGTGATGGAGGCATACCATCCTTTGATGGTTTCATTGTCATGGGTGCCGGTGTAGGCCACGCAGTTTTCAGGGTAATTGTGGGGAAGATAATCGCTGGCACAGCCGGAATCCCTGGAATCAAATGCAAATTCCAGCACCTTCATGCCCGGAAATCCGCTTTCTCTTACAAGCTGTCTGACAGAGTCTGTCACATATCCCAGATCCTCGGCAATGATTTCCTTTTCTCCCAGCCTGTTTTTTACCATGTGGAAGAAGCCGATTCCCGGTCCCTGCTCCCAATGGCCTCCAATGGCAGTGGCGGAACCGGCCGGAATGGAATAGTACTGGTCAAATCCCCGGAAATGGTCAATCCTCACCACATCATACAGTTTATAACAGTAGGCCAGCCGGGACAGCCACCATTCATAGCCTGTGCTGCGGTGGTATTCCCAGCGGTACAGGGGATTTCCCCAAAGCTGTCCTGTGGCGGAAAAGCCGTCAGGAGGGCAGCCTGCAACTGCGGTGGGCAGATTGTCCCTGTCCAGCTCAAAGAGTTCGGGATGGGCCCATGTGTCGGCGCTGTCCATGGCAACATAGATGGGAATGTCCCCTATGATGCGGATTCCGTTGGCATTGGCATAGGCTTTCAGTTTTTTCCACTGCTGGCTGAATTTAAACTGAAGGTATTGGTGGAATTCTATGTCGTAATACAGCTCCCTGCGGTAGTAATCCAGGGCGTTCTTCCAGCGCAGGCGGATGTCCTGCGCCCACTGGGTCCAGGCAGTTTGGCCGAACCGGGCCTTTACTGCCATGAAGAGGGAGTAATCCTCCAGCCACCATCTGTTTTCCTCCATAAATTTCCTGAACTCCGGGTCAAGGCTTATGCTGCTCCTCTCATAGGCTTTTCTGAGCAGGGGAAACCGTTCTTCGTAAACCTTTGCGTAGTCCACGGAATCCGGCCGGCTGCCGAAGTCGGCCCGGCTGCATTCCTCCTCTGTAAGAACACCCTCCCGGATAAGGTCCTCCAGGCTTATGAAATAGGGATTGCCTGCAAAGGTGGAAAAGGACTGGTAGGGGGAATCACCGTAGCTGGTGGGGCCCAGGGGGAGAATCTGCCAGTAGGACTGGCCGGCCTCCTTTAAACGGTCCACGAATTCGTAGGCCTCCTTTGAAAAGCAGCCGATTCCATATCTGGAGGGAAGGCTGGCGATGGATAGTAAGATTCCGCTTTCTCGTTTCATTTCTATATGCTCCTTGTTTTTTGCAGGCATTGCCCTGTTTAATATTCTGTGATGATTCCAAAGTGGTCTGATACAAGGGGGCCGGATATGCCGTCGTATATGGTTTTGGTGGAAATAACCGGCACCCTGCGGCTGGTCCAGATGTAATCAATGCGCATTCCCGATATCTCTCCCTGTTCCCTCCATCCGTCAATGGCATTTGCCACCGTGACGCCTGAATCCCTGGAGACAGCCAGGTCGTAGGCGTCAAACCAGCCTGAGGCCAGTATCAGGTCCCGTCCCTGGCCGGTTACATGGGCCGGGGAGTTGAAATCCCCCATGAGCCACAGCTGTTTTCCGGATAAGGGGGCCAGGCCCCTGCATATGCGTTTCCATTGTCCCTCAAAGGGTTCTTCGCTGTCATTCCACCAACCCATGTGGACACTGTAAAAGGATTCATCTCCGTATTCTGTCCGGGTGTTGATTCCGAGTATTTTACGGGTCTTCCAGTTTTCATAATCCCGGATGCCGGTGATGTAAAACTGGCTGGTCCCCAGTATGGGAGAACGGCTGAGGACGGCCAGGCCCTCGTCGTATATTCCGTATCCTGCCTTGGCCGGAGTCCAGGTCCATTGATAGGAAACACCGGCCCGGGCCAGGAGCAGCGCCAGGTTAAAGGCGTGGTTGTCTGCGCGGATAACTGCGCGTGGCGCGCAGGGGGAGTCCGTACTTAAGCCTATGGCGCGGCAGGGGACGTAGCAGGATTCCCGCAGCCGGCCGGGGGCTGCGGGGAGAGCGTCCCTGGACTGGTTGACCTCCTGGAGGGCGATGATATCCGGTTTGATTTGGACAAGGGAGCCGGCAAAGGCGGCGAGCTTGGATTCATATTCCGGTTCCGCCAGACTGTGTGTGTTAAGCGTCATTATTTTCATATTACCTGCCTCCGGTGGTTTTCGGTTACAGAGGGCAGCTGCGGTGCGTCAGTGGCAGCGGCCTGTTTACAGTATATCATTGATATCGGATTTGAGCACATCTGCTTTTGGTCCGTAGATGGCCTGGATGCCGCCATCCTTTTTAATCAGTCCCATGGCGCCCTCCGCCTTCCATTGGGGCAGTTCGGCAACCTTATCCACGTCCTTTACCGTGACGCGCAGACGGGTCATGCAGGCATCCGCCAGGACAATGTTATCCCTGCCGCCCAGGAGGGAGATGATGCGTTCTGCCTGGCTGTTTCCGGATGATTGTGATCCGGTCTGGCCCTGGCTGCTCTCTGGCGCAGAGTCGTCGGTATAGTTACCCAGTCTGCCCGGGGTGGCGAAGTGAAACCTTCCTATCATAAAATAAGCAATTGCGTAGCCTGCGGCAAAGAATACAGCCACACAGAGGATAAAGTTGACCAGGTCCCCGCCGAGTCCTGCCCGGATGGACATGGGAACCCGCGTCAGGAATTCCAGGTTGCCAAAGGAATGAAGCCTGAGGTGGATGAGGCCGGCCATGGCAAAGGCGCATCCCTGCAGCACTGCGTATACCAGGTACAGCGGAAGGGCGCAGAACATGAACATGAACTCCAGGGGCTCCGTGACACCTGTAAGAAATACAGCCAGCACAGTGGAGATAAACATGGAACGGTAATTGCGGCGCTTATCCGGATCCACACGGCGGTACATGGCCAGGGCAATGCCCAAAAGGAGCCCTGTGGCGCCAATCATCTGTCCGACCTTGAAACGGGCAGGGGTGATGGCGGTCATCAGATTCTGGTATCCCGCCATGTCGCCCGCGTCTTTAAGATTGATGAGGTCAGTTGTCCAGGCCAGCCACAGCGGATCCTGTCCAAAGACCTGGGAACCCGCGTTGACGCCTGTAAGGACGGTGTAAGTGCCTCCGAAGGAGGTATAATTCATGGGTATGGTCAGCATATGGTGCAGGCCGAAGGGGAGGAGCAGCCTCTCCAGTGTTCCGTAGATAAAGGGGGCCAGCACAGGCGAGGTGGAGGAGGAGTTGGCAATCCATACGCCGAAAGAGTTGATGCCGGTCTGAACCACGGGCCAGACGATGGACAGCGCCAGGGAGATGATGACGGACCAGAGGATGACCACCATGGGCACGAAGCGTTTGCCGTTAAAGAAGGCCAGGGCATCCGGCAGTTTCCTGTAATTATAATATTTATTGTAAATGACTCCGCCTGCAAAGCCTGATATAATGCCCACAAACACGCCCATGTTCAGCGCGGGAGCTCCCAGAACCGAGGTGAAATATCCGTTCACCAGGATTTCCCGGCCCAGCAGAGTCCGGGTGACAGCGGCCGGATCATTTAAGTCAGCGCTGCTGACGCCGAAGAGGGCTCCGGTTATGACATTGATGAGGATGAAGGCAATGACAGCCGCAAAAGCGCCGCCCGCCCGTTCCTTTGCCCAGGAGCCGCCGATGGCAACGGCAAACAGGATGTGCAGGTTGTTGATTACGGCCCAGCCTATGGTTTCCATGGTGCTTCCGATTGTAAGGACAGCGCCCATATCCCCGCCTGCCATCTGTATCAGCTTTCCTACGCTGATCATCAGTCCGGCCGCGGGCATGACGGCAATGACTGTCATCAGAACCTTGCCCAGCTTTTGGAGAAAGTCGAAATTTATCAGGGATTTTCGGGTCTTTTCTGTTTTCCTGTCCGCGGTGTCTGTGAGGGAAGACGCATTTGCCGCCGGGGCGCCGTCTGGATTTTGGAGGGCGGCTGTCTCAGCTTCTGCGGTCCCGTCCGGCGGACAATGGTCTAAAACCGTTATCACGGCATCTGTTCCCGCCTTTACAGGACCTGTGAAGGCATTCATGGAGCGGCCTTCCGTTCCGCCGCAGATGAGGACAGGCGTGACGGTATTGACCTGTTTTTCCTCAAGGGCCTTTAAATCGGCTTTTGCCAACAGTTCGCCGGCCTTTACCTTATCTCCAACCTTTACACAGCACTGGAAGCATTCTCCCTTTAAGGCCACGGTCTCCAGGCCGAAGTGGATCATGACCTCTATGCCGTTCTCTGAACGCAGGCCATAGGCGTGGAGGGTCTCTGCTATGGAAACCACTTCTGCGTCAATGGGACTGACCAGATTGCCGTCCTGAGGCAGGATGGCAACGCCGTCTCCTATGATTTTTTGTGAAAATACAGGGTCCGGTACTTCCTCCAATGGGACCGCTGTTCCGGTTAAAGGGGAGAGAATCCTGATTCCAATACAGCCGTCAGTGTTCTTGTTCATATGTAACCTCCTGAGTTTGATTGTTGCACTATTTGTGCAACCGATTGCATTAAATATAATCCGGCTGTCTGAAGAATGCAATAGATATTTTGAAAATCCGTTGTTTTCTACGTTTTGAACAAAAACAGCGCCAGGTATTTGTACAGTTTTCTTAAAGGGGAATGCAAACGAGCGGGAGAAGATTACGCAAAAACAGCGCAAACGAGTTGACAAAAATTGCATTAAACTTTACAATATAGGAAGGGTGTATATGGATTGCGGTGATGGATTCGGTCAACATGTATATATACATCCCCGTGACGATGAAAATGAAACGTATATTAAGGAGGCTGTTTATGCCTGTTACAATCAAAGACGTGGCTGCCCTTGCGGGGGTGTCGCCGTCAACCGTAAGCCGGACATGCAGGGATCATCCCTCTATCAGCCGCCAGACCAAGGAAAAGGTCCGGCAGGCCATGGCGAAGCTGGGCTATGAACCGAATTTTCAAGCCAGCAGCCTGGCCACCCAGAATTCCCGCACCGTGGGAATCATTCTGCCCCCGTCGGAGTGGCAGGCTTACCAGAATCCCTTCTATCTGGAGATGATACGGGGAATCAGCCAGTATTGCAACCAGAAGCAGTACATCAATACCGTGATCACGGGACAGAATGAGGATGAGGTTCTGCAGGCCATAAAGACCATGGCGAGAACCGGCCTGGCAGAGGGATTTATCGTGCTCTACTCCAGGGAGCAGGACCCGGTTCTGGATTATCTCTATGAAGAGGGACTGCTGTATGTGCTCATAGGAAAGGCATGCAGGAATGTGAACCAGACCATCTATGTGGATAACGACAATGTGCTCGCGGGCAGGGAGGCGGCTGAGTACCTGCTGAATCTGGGCCATGTAAGGATTGCATGCCTGTCCGGAGACCACTTTCTTCTGTATAACCATGACAGGAAAATGGGGTATATGCTGGCCCTGGCAGAGAGGGGCATTCCTTTTGACGGCCAGCTGTGCGTGGAGGTGCCCTCTGTGCCGGAGGAGCAGGACCAGGCCCTGGAAGCCCTGTTCGCAAGAGAGGACAGACCCACGGCCGTGCTGGTCAGCGATGACATACTGGCAGTGGCCCTGGAAAAGACCTGTATTGGTCTGGGACTATCCATTCCGGGAGATGTATCCATCCTGTCCTTTAATAATTCCCTTCTCTCCAGACTTACATTTCCGCCTTTGACATCCGTGGATGTGAATGCCTGCCAGCTGGGAATCGAGGCAGCCGCCCAGATGATAAGCCATGTGGAAAATCCGGAGCTGGTGGCTACGAAAATCATTGTTCCCCACCACCTGGTGGAGAGGGAGAGCTGTGCGGGAACCGGACGGCTCTGTGGTGATTGGGATACTGAAACAATATAACACATCCCCGGCAGGTGACTACCTGAAATAGGACGCCTTTTGCTGTCAGACTTATTTTCGGGTTTGGCCGGGATTTCAGCCAATTGATTTATTTTTCTGAAATACATCTTATCGTATACTTCCTCTTGAAAAACACAACATTTAGTGCTAAAATCTTATACTGTTGCACAAGCAACAGATTTTTTCAGTATTCTGTGATAAGATGCCTTTAAACCGTTTACCTGAATACAGGCAGCGTGGGAGAGCATTTGGATAAAAGGAGTGTAGTGACGATGAAGATTATTAAGAGGAATGGCGCGGAAGAGGATTTTGACAACAATAAGATCGTGGTGGCTGTGGCAAAGGCCAATACGGCTGCCGGAAAAAACAAGCTGAGTCTGGAGCAGATTAAGGACATCGCGGATTACGTTGAGTACAAGTGTGTAAAACTTAACAGGGCCGTGTCCGTTGAGGAGATCCAGGATATGGTGGAGAACCAGATCATGTCTACAGGCGCGTTTGAGCTTGCAAAGGATTATGTGAGATATCGTTACCAGCGCTCCCTCATACGCAAGGCCAATACAACGGATAACCGCATTCTGTCCCTGATTGAGTGCAATAACGAGGATGTGAAGCAGGAGAATTCCAACAAGAATCCAACGGTTAACAGTGTGCAGAGAGATTACATGGCCGGCGAGGTCAGCAAGGACCTGACCAAGAGGATGCTCCTTCCGCAGGATATCGTGGAGGCGGACAGGGAGGGCATCATTCATTTCCATGATTCCGATTATTTTGCTCAGCACATGCACAACTGCGACCTGGTGAACCTGGAGGACATGCTGCAGAACGGCACGGTTATCAGCGAGACCAGGATTGAGAAGCCCCACAGCTTTTCCACGGCCTGCAATATCGCCACTCAGATTATCGCCCAGGTAGCCAGCAACCAGTACGGCGGGCAGAGCATCAGCCTGGCCCATCTGGCTCCCTTTGTGGATGTGTCCAGAAAGAAAATATACGCGGAGGTTCAGGAAGAGGTAAAGACCTTTGGCTGCATGCCTTCCGAGAAAGTCATCCACGAAGTGGTGGAGAACAGACTTCGTAAGGAGGTTACCAAGGGAGTCCAGACCATCCAGTATCAGGTTATCACACTGATGACCACCAACGGACAGGCCCCCTTCCTGACCGTGTTCATGTACCTGAATGAGGCTAAGAACGAGCGGGAGAAAAAGGACCTGGCCATGATTATTGAGGAGACTCTGAAGCAGCGCTGCCAGGGCGTGAAGAATGAGTCGGGCGTGTGGATTACGCCGGCATTCCCCAAGCTGATTTATGTACTGGAGGAGGATAATGTCAACGAGGGAACCGAGTATTATTATCTGACCGAGATGGCCGCGAAATGTACGGCCAAGCGCCTTGTTCCCGACTATATTTCCGAGAAAAAGATGATGGAATTAAAGGAAGGGAACTGCTTCCCTGTCATGGGATGCCGCAGCGCCTTAAGCCCCTGGAAGGATGAGAACGGGAATTATAAATTCTACGGCCGTTTCAACCAGGGCGTGGTGACCATCAACCTGGTGGATGTGGCCCTGTCCTCCGGCGGGGATATGGAAGCCTTTTGGAAGATATTTGACGAGAGGCTGGATCTGTGCTACCGGGCCCTGATGTGCCGCCACAACCGTCTGAGAGGCACTCTGTCCGACGCGGCGCCCATTCTCTGGCAGAACGGCGCTCTGGCAAGGCTTAAGAAGGGCGAAACCATTGACAGGCTTCTTTACGGCGGTTATTCCACTATTTCCCTGGGTTATGCGGGGCTCTATGAGTGCGTGAAGTACATGACCGGAAAGTCCCATACTGACCAGGCGGCCACTCCCTTTGCCCTGGAGGTCATGGAGTACATGAATAAGGCCTGCAACCGCTGGAAGGATGAGACTAACATCGGATTCAGCATCTATGGTTCGCCCATAGAGAGCACCACTTATAAGTTTGCCAAATGCCTCCAGAAGCGTTTCGGCATCATCGAGGGCGTGACGGACAGAAGCTATATTACCAACAGCTACCATGTAAATGTTTCCGAGGAAATTGACGCCTTCTCAAAGCTGAAATTTGAGTCGCAGTTCCAGGCTCTTTCCACCGGCGGAGCCATCAGCTACGTGGAGGTGCCCAATATGCAGAACAATATTCCGGCCGTGCTGGGGATCATACGGTATATCTATGACAATATCATGTACGCGGAGTTAAACACAAAGAGCGATTTCTGCCAGGAATGCGGATTTGACGGCGAGATTCAGATTGTGACGGATGAGAGCGGCAAGCTGGTGTGGGAATGCCCCAAATGCGGCAACCGGGACGAGAACAAGCTGAACGTGGCCAGGAGAACCTGCGGCTATATCGGAACTCAGTTCTGGAACCAGGGCAGGACCCAGGAAATCAAGGAAAGGGTACTCCATTTATAAGATGAATTACGGTACAATCAAGAAGAATGATATTGCCAACGGCGCAGGCGTGAGGGTATCCCTGTTTGTGTCAGGGTGTACCCATCACTGTCCGGGCTGTTTTAACGAGGAGGCGTGGGATTTTAACTTCGGGAAACCCTTTACAGGGGAGACGCAGGAGGAAATCCTGGAAGCCCTTGCTCCGGATTATATAGAGGGTCTCACCCTTCTGGGGGGAGAGCCCTTTGAGCCTGAGAACCAGGAGGTGCTGGTGCCTTTTTTGGAAAAGGTGAGGGCCCGCTATCCGCAGAAGAATCTGTGGTGCTATACAGGATATACCCTGGAACAGGACCTTCTGAAGGACGGCCGGGCCAGGTGTGAATATACGGACCGGATGCTGTCCATGATTGACGTGCTGGTGGACGGTCGGTTCGTGGAGGCTCTTAAGGATATCAGCCTTCCCTTCCGGGGGTCCTCCAACCAGCGCATTCTGAATCTCAGAGCCACTCTTGAGAGCGGGAGCGTGAAGCTGCTGGAGCTTGGCAGCGGAAGAATCTAGGCTTTCCATGGAGATGTCCGGAGATATCCGGAATGCCTTTTGGTATTGCAATTTAGTTAATAATTTAGTAAAATCAACTTAATTGTATGGCAAGAGGGTCTGTAAATGGCGCTGAGAGCAAAAGACATAGCGGAAATGCTGGGGGTGTCCACGGCTACGGTTTCTCTGGTTTTAAATAACAAACCAGGAGTGGGTGAGAAGCGCCGCCAGGAAATCATTCAGAAAATAAAGGAAATGGACTGCGGATACATGCTGAAGGAGCAGAGAATCAACAATGTACAGGGCACCAGCAAGGCGGTGGCCTATCTGTGCGGCATGGAGATAGGGACCAGCCTGGTGAAACGCGGAAGTGTGAAAAAAATAACAGATTAAAACAAATCAAAAATAGAAGATGAGCAGAGCATACAGCATTTTATGCTGTATATGCTCTTTTTTTGTCCGAAGTCCTTGAGGACTATCCTGTTGACTGATATGGCGGCCCTGAGCCTGGCAGCCTGCATGTCCAATGGACTGGAGGCAGTATCCGCCACCAATGACACTGCCGGGGAGGCGGAAGCGGGTACTGAGAAAAAGGAAGGCATCGGCGTTTACTGGGTGGGAAAGACACTGAACAATCCCTGGTGGAGTTCCGTATCTGATTTTGCGCAGCAGACAGCGGATAATCTGGGCGTGGACCCGACTATCGCCATTCCCCAGGAGGAGGTGGATCCGGAGAAGCGGGTATCCATGATTGAGGCTGCCATTGAGAAGAAGGTGGATGCCATCGTGGTGTCGGCAGCCAGCTCGGACGGCGTGATTCCGGCCATCAAGAAGGCCAGGGAAGCAGGGATTAAAATCGTGAACTCTGATACGCGAATCAGTGATACAAGCGTGATTGACGCTTTTGTGGGCGGCGACGATGTGGTGGGAGCCTACAAGGCACGCAGGTACATATGCGAGCAGCTGGGCGCGCCAGACGGGACAAGGCAAAAAGCATTCCTCTTCTGGAGCTGGAGCATATCACGGACAGCGGTTTCATCCAGGATTTGAACCTGACTGTTTACCAGGGAGAGGTGCAGGGAATCGCCGGAAAAATACAGGAACTTCTGAGTCAGCTCTAATCTGAGACAGCTCTAAAAGGAAGGGAGACGCAATGGAAAAGCAGTATCTTTTATCGGTTGACCAGAGCACCCAGGGAACCAAGGCCCTGCTGTTTGACAGGGAGGGAAACCTGATATGCGGGGGAGATCTGCCCCACCGGCAGATTATAAACGACGCGGGGTGGGTATCCCATGATTTGAATGAAATCTACGCCAACACCCTTAAGGTGGTAAGGGATGTGATTGAAAAGGCGGGGATTCGCAGAGAACAGGTGGCGGGGCTGGGAATCAGCAACCAGAGGGAGACGTCGGCTGTCCGGGACAGGACGGACGGCCATCCGCTGGCGGATGCCATCGTATGGCAGTGTTCCAGGGCAAAGGATATCTGCGTGCGGGTGGAGGAATCGGGAAAAGCGGAATGGGTGCGCCGTACAACAGGAATCAATCTGTCGCCCTACTTTCCAGCCTCAAAACTGGCGTGGTTCATGGAAAACGTAAAAAAAATGTGGGGGATGAGGGTTGGTGTGTGTTTTTTGGGGGGGGGGGTTGTAAAAGGCATCCGAGGGGAAGCTGGGCCTGGGGACTGTGGACAGGGATGCCTGGAAAAGGGAATGATTAAGACAACATACGGCACGGGTTTTTCCATTATGATGAACATTGGCGACAAGCCTGTCATAAGCACCCACGGCGTGGCAGCCTCCCTGGCCTGGGGCATGGACGGCAGGATGAATTATGTTCTGGAGGGTAATATCAATTATACAGGCGCAGTCATTACCTGGCTGAAGGATGATTTGAAGCTCATTGCATCTGCCTCTGAGACAGAAGGGCTTGCCAGACAGGCCAATGAGGATGATACCACCTATCTGGTGCCTGCTTTTACAGGTATCGGAGCCCCTTACTGGGACAGTGAGGCCAGGGCAGCCATTGTGGGCATTACCCGCAAGACCAGAACACCGGAGTTGGTGAAGGCCGGCCTGGAGTGCATCGCCTATCAGATTGCGGATGTGGTGGAGGCCACGAGCCGGGCTGCGGTGGGCGCCGTGCTGACCAAATCATGACAGGAGTTCTGTAATATTTAAGGATATGAGAATCAGTTTGATTATAAATGAAAGAAGGGTTTTAACATGGAAGGAACAATGAAAGTAGCGGTTATGACAGGAAAAAAGAAAATGGAGTGGTGTGAGAGGGAGATTCCCCAGCCGGGTCCGGGAGAATTGCGGATTAAACTGGAGTATGTGGGCGTGTGCGGCTCATGGCCATTCCCGGTGAGAAGGACGGGGTGTTCTCAGAGTACTGTACCCATGCTGCCAGCATGACCTTTAAGCTTCCGGACAATGTATCCACCATGGAGGGAGGTCTCATGGAACCTCTGGCCGTGGTCATGCACGCATGTGAGCTGTCCAATGCAAAGCTGGGTGAGACAGCAGTGGTGCTGGGTGCCGGGTGTATCGGCCTAGTTACTCTTATGTCCTTAAAGGCAAGGGGGGTCAGCGAGATATATGTGGCGGACGTGCTGGATAAGCGTCTGGAAAAGGCCAAGGAGCTGGGGGCCGCCAGGGTATTTAACAGCAGAAATGAGAACATAGAGGAGTTTGTGAACCTGTATCCGTTCCACAAGGACGAGGTGATCAAGGCGGTTATCAAGATGTAATGGACCATGCGGGAGGATATGCAGGACAGGGTATATCTGGCCATGCGGGATACCGGCGGACAGCACCTCCTAAAGGGAAGAAATACATAGCCCCGGAGGACCGGGATCTGATAATCCATGAAATGCGCATAGACCGCGTGCCGGAGGAGCTGGACCGGGCCGGGGAACACAGCTTTTACTGCGGAGTCATGGATTTGCATTTTGGACCGGGGGCATGGCGGATAAGCTGTCATCCGCCGTCCTTTGGCGGAGTTCGTGTATCAGGTTTACCATCTCTATGGCTCCCGCAGCGCAGTCATAGCCTTTGTTGCCTGCTTTGGTTCCGGCCCGTTCAATGGCCTGCTCTATGTTCTCCGTGGTCAGAACGCCGAACATGACCGGGACCCCGGTGGTAAGGGAGGTCTGGGCAATGCCCTTTGAGACCTCGCTGCACACATAGTCGTAGTGGCTGGTGCTGCCCCGGATTACGGCGCCCAGGCATATGACGGCGTCATAGCGTCTGCTGGAAGCCATACGGGAGGCGATGAGCGGAATCTCAAAGGCGCCCGGAACCCAGGCTACCGTGACAGCGTCCTCCGGCACCTCATGGCGCCGAAGGCAGTCCAGGGCGCCGGACAGGAGCTTGGAGGTAATGAATTCATTGAAACGGGATGCGACAATGCCTATCCTTATTTTTTTTGGAACAAGTTTCCCTTCTAATATATACATGGCGTATTCTCCTATTCTTAGCATGTGATGGTTTCTTAAAATAATGTGTCAGGTTCCTTAATAATGTGTCAAATGTCCCATGCGCTGTTCCTTTGTCCTTAAATAGAACAGATTATGGTCTGTGGGCGTCATCTGGATCGGCACCCGTTCTTTGATATCCAGGCCAAAGCCGGAGAGCTGGTATACCTTATCCGGGTTATTGGTCAGAAGCCGCAGGGTCCTGGCACCTAGGTCCCTTAATATCTGGGCGCCTATGAAATATTCCCTCAAATCCCCGGGAAAACCCAGAGCCAGATTGGCTTCCAGGGTATCCATGCCCTGATCCTGCAGTTCGTAAGCCCGCAGCTTATTGAGAAGCCCGATGCCTCTGCCTTCCTGGCGCATGTAGAGGAGAACTCCTCTGCCTTCCTGCTCAATCCGGGCCATGGCCGCGGCAAGCTGCTGTCCGCAGTCGCAGCGCAGGGAGCCAAAGGCGTCGCCTGTCAGGCATTCCGAGTGGACCCGGCATAATAAGTCACGGCCGTCCCCAATCTCTCCTTTTACTAAGGCCACATGATGTTCCCCGTTCAGCAGGTTCCTGTAGCCGTAAGCCTTGAAGGTGCCGTAACGGGTTGGCATATGGGTGACGGCAGCGCATTCCACCAGCGTATCGTGCTGTTTGCGGTAGTCCTGGAGGGCCTTGATGGTGGTGATTTTCATGTTCCATTGTCCGGCGTATTGAAGAAGCTGGGGCATCCGCATCATGGTTCCGTCCTCCCTCATGATTTCACAGCAGAGTCCGCATTCACTGAGACCGGCCAGACGCATCAGGTCAACGGTGGCTTCGGTATGGCCGTTCCGTTCCAGCACCCCATTTTTTCTGGCTGCCAGCGGAAGCATGTGGCCGGGACGGCGGAAATCCTCAGGCCGGGACAGGGCATTGACACACTGTCTGGCCGTTACGCCCCGTTCGGCCGCGGAAATGCCGGTGGAGGTGCTTATGTGGTCAATGGATACGGTAAAGGCTGTCTCGTGGTTGTCGGAATTGTCAGATACCATCTGCGGTAACTTAAGCCTTGTGCACAGTTGTGTGCTCATGGGCATACAGATAAGGCCTCTGCCGTGCACTGCCATAAAATTCACGTTTTCCGTGGTGGCATATTGGGCGGCGCAGATAAAATCGCCCTCATTTTCCCTGCTTTCATCGTCTGTCACCAGTACGATTTTTCCCTGGCGCAGGTCGTCCAGTACTTCTTCTATGGTGTTGAATCCTTCCATGGTGCGGTAATCCTCCTTATTTTTAATGGTCCTGTTCCGTGGCTGCTCAAAATCCGCATTGTTTGAGCAATTCCGGTGTGATCCGGCTGCCGGTCCCCCTGTTTTTGGTGTCCTCCCCTTCTGTGCTGTGGGCAGACGGGGAGATTTTCATAAATCTTTCGATATATTTCCCCACACAGTCATTTTCCAGGTTTACCACGCGGCCCGGTTTCAGGGCTCCCAGGGTGGTGTGGGAGGCTGTATGGGGAATCAGGGATACGCTGAAATCCTGTTCTCTTACCTGGGCAACCGTCAGGCTGACGCCGTCTATGGCAATGGATCCCTTTTCAATGATGCGGCGCAGAATGGACGGGGCAGAACGGATGGTGTACCACAGGGCGTTGCCGTCGCGGACAACATTTACAATAGTCCCGGTTCCGTCAATATGGCCTGACACAATATGTCCGCCGAACCTGCCGCCTGCTATCATGGCCCGTTCCAGGTTAAGAGAACTTTTGATGGGCAGACAGCCAAGATTGGAACGCTTCAGGGTTTCAGGCATCACATCCGCCAAAAAAAAGCCGGAATCGAAGGATGCCGCGGTAAGGCAGACGCCGTTGACGGCAATGCTGTCCCCTCTTTTTATATCTTCCAGGATCCTGTCTGCCCCGATGACCAGGCGGGAACCGGATGAACCGCCCTTAACAGACAGCAGGATTCCGGTTTCTTCTATGATTCCTGTGAACATGGCGCCAACTCTCCTTCGATAAGAATGTCCTGGCCCAGGGCCGTGATTTTGGTCTTTCCCAGAGAATAGCCCTGGTATGGGAATTCCACCCCGCTGCCGCCGACAGGCGTTTTGGCGGTTGCGCCGCCAAAGAGTCTTGGGGAAATGTAAGCCTGGACCCTGTTTACGATTCCCTGGTCCAGGGCAGACCAGTTGAGGGCGCCGCCGCCCTCCAGCAGGACGCTGTCAATGCCCATCTGTCCCAGGTGTTCTGTGAGGGCATTCAGGTCCACGCGTCCCTCACGGGGCGGAAGGAGGAGGATTTCACAGCCCTTTTCCTCATAAGGAAGCCATGTCTTCCTGTCAGGGCAGCAGGTGGCCAGTATGGTCCTGGCCTGGGAACAGGTGGTGACAACCCGGGAATCCGGCGGCGTGCGAAGCCGTGAATCGCAGATAATCCGCACCGGATTCCTTGCAGCCGGGAGGCGGCATGTGAGCAGGGAATCATCGGACAGTATGGTTCCCACCCCGCACATGACTGCAAAATACCTGCTTCTGTCCTCATGGACCCTTTGGCGCGAGCGCTCCCCTGTAATCCATCGGGAATGCCCGGCCCGGGTGGCTGTCTTGCCGTCCAGCGTCATGGCATATTTCATGACAACCAGGGGACGCCCGGTCTTTATGTAGTGGAAGAATACGTGATTGAGCTCCCTGCATTCTTCTTCCAGGATACCCTCTGTCACCTCAATGCCGTTGGTTATTAAAACTCCGGTGCCTTTGCCGGACACCATGGGATTGGGATCCCTTGTGCCTATGACGACCCGGCGGATGCCGCTTTCCACGATGGCGTCCGTGCAGGGCGGAGTCTTGCCGTGATGGCAGCAGGGCTCCAGGGTTACATACAGGGTTGCACCCCTGGGAGATTCGGTCAGGGATGCCAGGGCATTTCGCTCTGCATGGGGACCGCCAAAACAGAGGTGGCTGCCCTGGCCGATGATGCGGCCCTCCTTTACAATAACAGCACCCACCATGGGATTGGGGCTGACCTTTCCACAGCCCTTTTCGGCCAGTTTCAGTGCGATGGACATGTAATCAGTATCATTCAATGCAGTGCCTCCTTTACAAATGCGGGACCCGTATGGTGCTGCCATGGCCTGTCCCCTGGTATACAGCTTTAAAAACAGCTATAAAAAATGCCTTGAACCGTATCGTTCAAGGCAGAAAATATAAAACCACAAGGCACAATGTTTCGCGCCTTTAGGAGGACATGGGCATGGGAGGTACACAAAAGCCCTGGAATGATAGTCCATTCCAGGGCACTGTCAGCCAGCCACGAAAAGCGCGTAAGCGCGTCCATGTCAACGATTCATCTTCTTTCATCCAGACTGTACTGTCGGCTTCGGAGTTTCACCGAATCATGCCTTGCGGCTCGTGGGCTGTACCACCGGTAGGGAATTGCACCCTGCCCTGAAGAGTTTATTCAATTGATTGTTATTATAAGCACTGTTGGGCGGTATGTCAAGAAGGATTTTTGGAATAACGTTTAAATCTCAGGCCGCATTGTGGTATAATGAAACCATGAAAACAAACCATGGAAGCAGGCGCAGGCCTGCGCTGTCAGAACAGGAGGATGGGCGTATGAAGGAAGGAAAGCAACTCATTGTGACCATTGGGAGACAGTACGGCAGCGGCGGCAGTGAAATCGGCTCCAGGCTGGCCAGGGAGCTGGGAATCCATTTCTATGACAAGAATATTCTGCGCATGAATTCAGACCAAAGCGGCATCAAGGAGAGCTATTACTATCTGGCAGACGAGAAGGCGGGAAACAAGCTTTTGTATAAGATTGTAAAGAGCCTGACCCCGGAAAAGGGAAGTCCTTCCTTTGGCTCCGACCTGGTCTCGGCGGACAATCTGTTCCGGTTCCAGTCCGAGGTCATACGAAAGCTGGCGGCGGAGGAGAGCTGCGTCATCATGGGACGATGTGCTGATTATGTGCTGGAGGGCGCGGAAGGTCTGGTGAGAGTATTCCTGTACGCGGATATGGAATACCGGGAAAAGCGAATCAGCGCTCTGGGCTATTATGAGCCAAAGGATATCAGGAAGAACATCAAGCGTATTGACAGGGAGCGGAGGGATTACCACAGGTACTATACAGGCCGGGATTGGGAAAATGTGGAAAACTACGATCTGATGCTGAACACGGCATCCCTGGGAACAGAGGGGGCCATGGAATCCATACGGGCTTATCTTCGGATTAAGGGATATGAGCTGTAGCCTGTTTCTTTTTGTCCTTTTCAGGTTTAAGGAAAAATACATGCATATAATAGGCTGGGCGGTATTATATTTAGGTAATGAAAAGAAACTGCGAGGTATTACATGGCAACCAATCCAGAACGGACATCCAGTGGACTGCTGCAGATTAACGTAATCAACATACAGAATAATTTTCCCATACAGAACGCCAGGGTCACCATCAGCTATAAAGGAGAACCGGACCGGCCTGTGGAGCAGCTGACCACCAACAGCTCAGGCCAGACAGAACAGGTACAGCTTCCGGCGCCACCTGTGGAATACAGTCTGGAACCAAGCATTATCCAGCCCTATTCGGAATATAACCTGATGGTGGAGGCGGAGGGCTTTGAGCCTCTGGCCATATCCGGAACCGAAATACTGGCCCAGGCCACGGCCATACAGCCGGCGGCCATGACACCGGTTGGCGGGGAAACACCTCCCGAAGACCCGGTGGTGATACCGGACCACACCCTGTACGGGAATTATCCTCCAAAGATAGCGGAACCAGAGATAAAACCAGTGAACGAGAGCGGGGAAATCGTACTCAGCCGGGTGGTAGTGCCTCAGACTGTGGTGGTCCACGACGGTGTTCCCACGGACAGTACGGCCAAGGACTATTATGTGCCTTACAGGGACTACATAAAGAACGTGGCCTCCAGTGAAATATATTCTACCTGGCCCAGGGCCACCATAACGGCCAATGTGCTGGCAATCATGTCCTTTACCCTGAACCGGGTATACACGGAGTGGTACAGGAACCAGGGCTATGATTTTACCATTACGTCCTCCACTGCCTTTGACCACAAGTGGATATATGGAAGAAATATATTTGAGAGCATCAGTCTGACTGTGGATGAGATATTTGACAACTACCTGTCCCGTCCGGGTGTGAGACAGCCTATTTTGACCCAGTACTGTGACGGACGCCAGGTCCAGTGTCCTAACTGGATGACACAGTGGGGGTCATGCTCCCTTGGAGAGCAGGGCTATAGTCCCATAGAGATACTGCGTTATTTTTACGGGGACAGCATCTACGTGAACACGGCGGAGCAGATATCCGGGATACCGGCCTCCTGGCCGGGCAGTGACCTGACCATAGGAAGCTCCGGGGATAAGGTGCGACAGATGCAGGAACAGCTGGATGAAATAGCAACTGTTTATTCGGCCATTCCCAGGGTGACGCCTGACGGGATATACGGCACCAGGACCGCGGAAGCGGTGCGGGAATTCCAATCCATCTTCGGACTGCCCCAGACAGGAGTGGTGGATTTTGCCACATGGTATAAAATATCGCATATTTATGTGGGAATTACCCGGATTGCGGAATTGGTGTGATGATTTGAACTGGGATGGAGGACGGGGAGCCTGCGGACAGGGGTTCCATGGCCGGTTCAGCAGGAGAGGTTTTCCGGGAACCGATGGAGAGCACGGGGCAGAGGCCCGGCGCCGCGGAGGAAGGATGGGAGGCAGAAAGCCTCTGTAAAAAGCAGTAATTCCCTATAAAAAACAGACATAAAAGACGTGGGCAGGGCGCATATTTTTGGACCCTGCCCATGTTGTATTCCGGCTTCCTCCCGGCCTGTTCGCACAAAAAAATATTTGATTGGTACAAAAAAATTTAGCTTCCAAAGTCATTGCAAATTCATATGAAATACAGTATAATCTTTACAATTTGGGCTGAGGTCACATGGCCCTTAAGCAAACACATAAGAAAGGACAGGTACCCCCATATGAAAGCATACCTCATACTGGAAGATGGAACTGTATTCACCGGGACCAGCATTGGTTCTGAACGTGAAGTCATCAGTGAAATCGTGTTTAACACGTCAATGACCGGTTATCTGGAAGTGCTGACCGATCCGTCCTATGCAGGACAGGCCGTTGTCATGACATATCCCCTTATTGGCAATTATGGAATCTGCCATCAGGACATGGAGTCAGCAAAGCCCTGGCCGGATGGCTATATTGTAAGAGAATTATCAAGAATCCCCAGCAATTTCAGAAGCGAGGATACCATTCAGAACTTCTTAAAAGAACACGACATTCCCGGTATCTGCGGTATCGATACAAGAGCCCTTACCAAAATATTAAGAGAAAAAGGCACCATGAACGGTATGATTACTACAAAGGAATATACCGATTTTAGCGAGCCCATAAAACGTATGAAGGAGTATGCCGTGACTGGCGTGGTGCTTAAAACCACCACAAAGGAGACCTACGTCCTTCCCGGAAACGGTAAGAAGGTTGCCCTCATGGATTACGGCGCTAAGAGAAACATTGCCCGTTCTCTGAACCAGAGGGGATGCGAGGTAACTGTTTATCCGGCTGACACACCCGCCAGGGAAGTACTGGCAGGAAAACCCGACGGTATTATGCTCAGCAACGGCCCCGGGGATCCGAAGGAAAATACAGCCATTATCGAGGAAGTGAAAATGCTTTATGAATCAGATGTGCCTATCTTTGCCATCTGTCTGGGACACCAGCTCATGGCCCTGGCCAACGGCATGGATACCCATAAATTAAAATACGGACACAGAGGCGGAAACCATCCCGTGAAGGATTTGGAGACAGGAAGGGTTTATATTTCTTCCCAGAACCATGGCTATGTGGTGGATACGGACAACCTGGACCCATCGGTGGCCGTACCCGCATTTGTCAATGTAAATGACAGCACCAACGAGGGATTAAAGTATGTGGGCAAGAATATCTTTACGGTGCAGTACCACCCGGAAGCATGCCCCGGACCCCTGGATTCCGGTTACCTCTTTGACCGTTTCCTTAAAATGATGGAGGTGAATGACTGATGCCAAAGAATCCTGATATCAAAAAAGTACTGGTGCTTGGCTCCGGACCCATTGTCATCGGACAGGCGGCAGAATTCGATTATGCAGGCACCCAGGCCTGCCGTTCCCTGAAGGAAGAGGGAATTGAGGTTGTGCTTCTCAACTCCAACCCGGCAACCATCATGACAGACAAGGATATCGCGGACCGTGTCTACATTGAGCCCCTTACCGTGGAGGTGGTGGAACAGCTTATTTTAAAAGAGAAACCGGACAGCGTGCTGCCCACACTGGGCGGACAGGCAGGCCTTAACCTGGCCATGGAGCTGGAGGATGCAGGTTTCTTAAAAGAACATAATGTGCGCCTGATTGGCACCACGGCCCTGACCATCAAGAAGGCCGAGGACCGGGAGATGTTCAAGGAAACCATGGAGAAAATCGGCGAGCCTGTGGCTCCCTCTGATATTGTGGAGGATGTAAAGCATGGTCTGGAGATTGCCGAAAAAATCGGTTATCCCGTAGTGCTTCGTCCCGCATACACCCTGGGCGGTTCCGGCGGAGGCATTGCCGGCAATCCGGAGCAGTGCGCTGAAATCCTGGAAAACGGACTGCGTCTTTCCCGCGTGGGACAGGTGCTGGTGGAACGCTGCATCGCCGGATGGAAGGAAATCGAGTACGAGGTGATGCGCGACGGCGCAGGTAATGTAATCACGGTTTGTAATATGGAGAACATTGACCCTGTGGGTGTCCATACAGGAGACAGTATCGTGGTGGCTCCCTCCCAGACACTGGGGGACAAGGAGTACCAGATGCTCCGTACCTCTGCGCTCAACATCATCAGCGAGCTGGGAATCACGGGCGGCTGCAACGTTCAGTACGCCCTGAATCCGGACAGCTTTGAGTACTGTGTTATTGAGGTAAATCCCCGTGTAAGCCGTTCATCGGCCCTGGCAAGCAAGGCAACGGGATATCCCATTGCCAAGGTAGCTGCCAAGATCGCCCTGGGATATACCCTGGACGAAATCAGAAATGCGGTTACAAAGAAAACATATGCAAGCTTTGAGCCCATGCTGGATTACTGCGTGGTAAAGATGCCAAGGCTTCCGTTTGATAAATTCATCAGCGCAAAACGCACACTGGGAACCCAGATGAAGGCCACAGGAGAGGTCATGAGTATCTGCACCAATTTTGAAGGCGCTCTCATGAAGGCCATCCGATCCCTGGAGCAGCATGTGGACTGCCTGCTGTCCTATGATTTTACAGACCTTTCCTACGAAACACTAACAGAGGAATTATACAGGGTGGATGACATGCGCATCTGGAGAATTGCAGAGGCGCTGCGCCGCGGATTCACCTATGAGCAGATACATGACATTACTAAGATTGACTTCTGGTTCATTGACAAGCTGGCTATTCTGGTGGAGATGGAGGATGCCTTAAAGGCAGTGGGCTCAGGAGAAAAGAAGCTGACGGCAGAGCTTCTGGCAGAGGCCAAGAGAATCGAGTATCCCGACAATGTAATAGCAGTGCTTACGGGAACCTCCCGGGAAGAAATCAAGAAGCTGCGCCATGACAACGATATCCGCGCGGTTTACAAGATGGTGGACACCTGCGCGGCCGAGTTTGCGGCCGAGACACCATACTATTATTCCTGCTTCGGTGGTTTCAACGAGGCTGAGCAGACCAGCGGACGAAAGAAGGTGCTCGTTCTGGGGTCCGGCCCAATCCGTATAGGACAGGGAATTGAGTTTGACTTCTGTTCTGTCCACAGCACCTGGGCTTTCAGCAGGGAAGGCTATGAGACCATTATTGTAAACAATAACCCGGAAACCGTCAGCACGGACTTTGATATTGCGGATAAGCTGTATTTTGAACCCCTTACCCCGGAGGATGTGGAGAACATCGTGGATATTGAGAAGCCGGATGGCGCAGTGGTGCAGTTCGGCGGACAGACAGCCATCAAGCTGACAGAGGCCCTGATGAAGATGGGAGTTCCCATTCTGGGTACGGCGGCAGAGGATGTGGACGCGGCAGAGGACAGGGAGCGCTTCGACGCCATCCTGGAGCAGTGCAATATCCCAAGGCCCGCAGGACATACTGTATTTACGGCTGAGGAGGCAAAGGAAGCAGCCAATAAGCTGGGCTATCCTGTGCTGGTGAGGCCATCCTACGTGCTGGGCGGACAGGGGATGCAGATTGCCATAAGCGATGAGGATATCGACGAGTTTATCGGCATTATCAACCAGATAGCCCAGGAGCATCCGATTCTGGTTGACAAGTATATCATGGGCAAGGAAATCGAGGTGGATGCCATCTGTGACGGCACCGACATCCTGATTCCCGGTATCATGCAGCATATTGAGCGTACCGGTATCCACTCCGGCGACAGTATCTCCGTATATCCGGCCCAGGACATTACCCAGCACAATATCGATACCATTGTGGACTACACTGAGAAGCTGGCAAGGGCCCTCCATGTAAAGGGTATGATTAATATTCAGTTTATTGTGGATGGGGACGACGTATATATCATCGAGGTGAATCCCCGTTCCTCACGTACGGTTCCCTATATCAGCAAGGTAACCGGAATCCCCATTGTACCGCTGGCCACCCGGATTATCTGCGGTCATACCATCCGGGAGCTGGGTTATAAACCGGGATTACAGCCGGCTGCTGATTACATTGCCATCAAGATGCCTGTGTTCTCCTTTGAGAAGATTCGGGGCGCTGACATAAGCCTTGGACCTGAGATGAAGTCCACCGGCGAGTGCCTGGGCATTGCAAAGACGTTCAATGAAGCGCTTTATAAAGCGTTTGAGGGGGCGGGAATCCGTCTTCCAAAATACAAGAAAATGATTATGTCCGTTCGCCACAGCGACCAGGAGGAGGCGGTGGATATTGCCCGCAGGTTTGCCGCTGTGGGGTATCAGATATTTGCCACCAGAGGCACTGCGCGGACACTGAACAAGAACGGTGTAAAGGCTTACGAAATCCGCAAGCTGGAGCAGGAATCCCCCAATATCCTGGACCTGGTGCTGGGCCACCAGATTGATCTGATTATCGATATTCCGGCCCAGGGCGCAGAGCGCAGCCATGACGGTTTCATCATCCGCCGCAATGCCATCGAGACAGGCGTCAATGTCCTGACCTCCCTGGATACGGCCAACGCGCTGGCAACCAGTCTGGAGAACCGGGCCAAGGAGCTGACGCTGATTGACATTGCCACGGTGAAGAACGCTTAAGAAGCGGGAATCGCGGCAAGATTTGCCATTGGGGCCAATGAGCTTCCGGGGGGCAGTGCCACGGAAATATTGGCTGTGGTGGAAGTAAAAGAAGACTGACACAGCGCAGGTACCATTGGGCTTTGGCCCTTTGCCAGCTCCCATGTGCTGTTTCTATGGTGGGATTGACGGATGGTAAAAAATGGAAAAGTGGCGGGAGACCGCTGCTTTTTTGTTTGATGAAAACAAAAGTATTTTATGAAATATCTGTGAATTTCAGCTTCATTTAAGCCATGGCCCTTATACTGCTGGAAGCAGACGGAAGTCTGAAATAAAGTGGAAAGAAGGAAATTAAATGAAAAAGAATTCAGCAAGAATGTTACTGTGTGCGGGTCTGTGCGCAGCGGCCGTGATTGGTACCGGATTGATTAGCTATGCCGCGTCCTCCTCAGATTCAGCAGCAGCACAGACAGACAGCAGGATGCCGCCGCAGGAAGATGGGAGCGTAATGGCTAAAATAACCGCAGCAGGCGACGGCTCATTGACCGTAACCATTGCACGAAAGCCGGAGGGAAAAAACGGTGATGGAACAGATGGCGCAAAAGGCAGGCCCGCGGACAAAGAGACCCCGCCTGAAAAACCTGAAACTGGTGAGACCATGTATGATGGGCAGGAAAACCGGAACCCTTTGGATGGGCAGGATAAAGGCAGCATGACAATGGAATTCGGTACGGATGAAACAACGGTTTATCTGACTGATTCGACTGTCATAACAAAAGGAAGGTCAGGTCAGGAAGGTTCGGCATCAGATTTGGCTGTCGGAAGCATTGTGAGAATGGTATTGGAGGATGCGCAGATTATACGTGTTGACATCATGGAGTGATCATAAAGCAATCATAAAGCAATCATAAAGGGAAAACGCAGGAATTGGTCAGGGATGCTTATGGGGCATCCCTGTTCCGGGAACAGCGGGCCGCTGGCTCAAAAGGAGTATGTACATGAAAAAGAGAGTTATTTTTTTGGCCATGCTGATGGGAGCAGTATTGGCATCCGGTTGTGGGAGTCAGGGAAAACAGGATAATACGCCAGCAAATACCGTTGAAGTATTGGAAGAAAGCAGCGATGGCCACGAAAATGAAATTACAGGTGTGGTCAAGGAAATTTCGGATTCACAGATAACCCTGATTATTGGAGAAACTGACCGCAGTGGCGGCCGGCCCGGAGATGGCGACGCAGGCAATAGAGTGGATAAGGAAAATGCCGGACGCAGACCAAAGGAGACGGGAAACGGAAGCAAAACCGAGGGCGGGGACAGTAAGGCAGATAAAAGCAGCGGTTCAGATGGAGGAGATGCCAAGGAAGGAGCAGACAGCGGCCCGAACAGAGCGGACACAGGCAGCAGGATGGAAAAAGGTGCAGAAGGCAGACCGGCCCGAAACCGGGATGAGGATGAGGCGGACTATGGGCCAGGTAAGGAGAAGAGAGACAAAAACTCTTCCGACATTGTGACAATCATGCTGTCCTCTGACACTGAGGTTCTGGATTCAGAGGGACAGTCAGTTGATATGGCAGAGATTAAAGCCGGAGACGTGGTTTGCGCAAAAACAGATGCCGCCAATTTTGCGCTCAGGATTACTATAAAATCCAGTCTATGAAAGAGGTGATGGGCACTCACCATTGCAGCAGGGACCTGAAAAGGAAAGTGAACTGGTTATTGTATACAAAAAAACAGGCGGCATCATGGTGTATTTTTTACAAAATTTGAGACACCGCCAAAAAACTTCTGACATCGACAACTTTTTAGTGATACAATATAAGTATTATAAAATAAGGGAAGTAGGCGGTAAAATTATGTATCAGAAAGGTCAGTATATCATATACGGTATCAGGGGCGTCTGCGAGGTGATGGATATTATCACAGTAGACAGACCTGACGGTCCTAAGGACCGGCTGTATTATGTACTCCGTCCCTATTATCAGCAAGACAGCAAGATTGTGGCGCCTGTGGATTCGGAGAAAACCATAACCAGGCCGCTTCTTTCCAAAGAAGAGGCCCTTGAACTGATTGACAAAATCTCTGATGTGAAGGAGATGGAGGTGACCAATGATAAACAGCGGGAGGAACGGTATAAGGAAGCACTTAAGACCTGTGACTGCCGGGTGTGGATCAGCATGATAAAAGCATTATACCTGCGCCGGAAGGACCGCTTGGAGCAGGGAAAGAAGATGACGGATCTGGACGAGCGGTATTTTAAGACTGCGGAGGATAATCTGTATTCCGAGCTGGCCCTGTCTCTGGGGATGCGAAAGGATGAGATGGTCAGCTATATTACGGAGCGGGTACTGACAGAGGTATGATAACATTGTAATGGCTTATAGCTTTGCGCGGCTGCCTGCATATCTGACAGATTAAGATCATATTAAAATGCATACAAAAAAGAATCCATTAACCGTTTGGAAAATACTGGCGGTTAATGGATTTTTACTGTTATATCTTGAAAAATCAAGGTGCTTATTCAATTACCGTGCCTGCATGGCCTTTCAGGCTGTCCTTTGCCTTATCCAGGGTGGTGATGATGGCCTTCCTGCCTTTTCCGCTCTCCAGGAAATCAATGGAGGCAGATACCTTTGGCAGCATGGAGGCAAATTCAAACTGGCCCTGGCTGATATAATCCCTGGCCTGGTCTATGGTCATGTGGCTGATGGGCTGTTCCTGGGGAGTGCCGTAGTTTAAGGTCACATTATCCACGCTGGTGAGTATCATCATCACATCTGCATCGATCTCCTTGGCCAGCAGTCCGGTGGCAAGGTCTTTCTCAATGATGGCGCTGGCGCCCCTTAAGTTATAGCCCTGTTCCATGACAGGAATGCCTCCGCCTCCGCAGGCAATGACAATCTGGTCCGCGTCCATAAGGGCTTTGATGGCGTCGATCTCCACAATGGCAACAGGATGGGGGGAGGCGACGATTCTGCGGTAACCGCCTTCCACTTCTGTCACATGGTTGCCCTTGGCTTCCTCAATGTCTGCTTCCTCCTTGGTCATCACACGTCCGATGACTTTGACGGGGGTATAGAAGGCCTCATCGTACGGGTCCACTGTCACCTGGGTCAATACGGTGCTTACTGGTTTGTAGATGCCTCTCTTAATGAGTTCAGCCCGGATTCCGTTCTGAAGATCGTATCCAATATAACCCTGGCTCATGGCGGAGCAGACAGACATGGGAGCCTGGCTATAGCCATCATGCTGTCTGCCGAATTCATTCATGGCCGTGTGAATCATGCCTACCTGGGGAGCGTTGCTGTGTACAATGGCTACCTGCCACCCCTCCTGGATGAAATCAGCGATGATTTTGGCGGTTCCCGCCACAGCTGCCTTTTGTTCAGGAAGATTGGTTCCCATATCTTTGTGGCCAATGGCCATTACGATGCGTTTTTTCGCCATAATCCATACCTCGCTTGTCTTAAAATTGTCATATAAATTAAGTTTATTATAGGGTAATATGAGAGAAAATGCAATGGAAAGAGAAAAAAGATGGTGGCAAAACCCGGGGAGCCATGCTATACTGTCAACAGAATAAGACTGGAAGGACAGGAAGCGTATGAGGGATGGAAAACAGGCCCTGCCCCCAGGGTGGCAGAAGCGTATACTGGCGGCAGCGTTGGCGGCGCTGGCCGGCAATCTGCTGGTGAAGGTTATACCATGGCCTGAAAGTCTCCTATCTTCTTACGAGGAAGCCATGGAGCCTGCCCTATCCCGTGGAGCGGGATTTTTGTGGATGACATTGGTCCTGGCGCCCGTTCTGGAGGAAGGAGCTTTCCGCCTGGTTCTGTACGGATGGCTGAGGCGTTTCATGGCCCTTTTTCCGGCGGCGGTCATATCCTCCCTGGCCTTTGGAATGTATCATGGAAATTGGATTCAAGGCACATACGCATTTTTTTTGGGAATGGTGCTGGCATGGGGCTATGAAGGTAGTGAATACCGCAGATATCCTATGGCAGTATTGATGCATGGGGCCGCCAATCTGGCAGTCCTGGCAGCGTTTGGTTAAATACTCATAACGAGGAGGTAGAAACGTGAAGTTATTGACTGTGGCAATCCCCTGCTACAACTCGGAAAGCTATATGGAGCACTGTATCAACACCCTGCTTACAGGCGGGGAGGAAGTGGAAATCATCATTGTGGATGACGGATCCGCCAAAGACAGGACAGGAGAGATTGCTGACCGGTATGCCCGGGAATATCCCACCATCTGCCGCGCGATTCATCAGGAAAACGGCGGGCATGGAGAAGCCGTGAATACAGGGCTTAAAAATGCCACGGGCATATTCTTCAAGGTGGTGGACAGTGACGACTGGGTCAATGAGGAAGCATATGAGCAGGTTCTTGCAACCCTGAGGCGGTTTGTATACGGGGGAGAGACACTGGACATGCTGGTTACCAACTTTGTCTATGAGAAGGAAGGGGCCAGAAGGAAAAAGGTGATGAAATACCACACGGCATTTCCCAAGGACAAGGTATTCGGATGGAATGATGTGAAGTTTTTCATGACAGGGCAGTATATACTGATGCACTCTGTTATTTACAGGACAGGGCTGCTTATCCAGTGCGGTCTGGAGCTTCCCAAACACACCTTTTATGTGGACAATATTTTTGTGTACCAGCCCCTGCCTCATGTGAAGCATATTTATTACCTGGATGTGAATTTCTACCGCTATTACATCGGAAGGCAGGACCAGTCCGTCAACGAAGAGGTGATGATTGGCCGCATTGACCAGCAGATTCGGGTCACCAAACTGATGCTGGGGTATTATGACGCCATGAAGATAAGCAGCAGGAAGCTGCGCCACTACATGATACAGTACCTGGAAATCATGATGACCATTTGTTCTGTCCTGGCCATCAAATCCGGGACAGAGGAAAACCTGGAGAAAAAGAAGGAGCTGTGGCAGTATCTGAAAAAACAGAACCTGCCCCTTTTCCTGCGGCTCAGGATGGGCTTTTTGGGACAGGGATGCAACCTCCCCGGCAAGGGTGGAAGGGAGCTTTTGATTCTGGGTTATAAAATAACGCAGAAATTTTACGGTTTTAATTGACATCATTTTAACGAAGTAGTATAGTATAGCCGGTATCAAGAAATTTCCATATGCATGGAGGTCTTAGAAAATGGTAAAAGAATTTCTGAAGTGTAATTCAATCAGGGAGCGGATTCAGTTTCTTGCAGACACAGTTCTTAAGGACTGGGATGCCAGTGAGCTGGATACGGTCATGGACATCATGGGACTATCTAGGGAAGGTATGGAGGCGCCTGAGGACAAAATCAGCGCCATCGAAAAATACCTGGCTGACTATAAGCATGAAGTAGAGATGAGGGGCGGCGTTGACGGCTCCAAGGTGGACAGCATACCTGCCAAGGACCAGGCAAGCACCCTGTTTGAAGGCCCGTCTGAGGCGGAAGTGGTGAGCAAGATGCTGAATCCTTTTTCCAAGGAGCGGTAAGCCCAATCGAATTTTCAAATAATCAGGCTGGTTTTCCAACACATTGCGGCGATGATAGCGGGATGTGTTGCCCCTTCCATCATCATTGCGGGCGTGGCGGGTTTATGCGGGGAAGATAGGGTCATCATTGTCCAGGCGGCTCTTGTGGTATCTGCTTTGGCTACCCTTTTGCGGGTATTCTCTGTCGGATTCAGGAAAGGCAGCCTTCAGTTTGGAGCTGGACTGCCGTTGATTGTCGGGGGTGGATTCATTATCCTGTGTGGCAATTGGGCTGCTGGCCGCCATCAATTCCCTGCAGGCCATGGGGGATGTGACCGCCGCCATGGGCGGGATGGACTGGGAAGCCACGGATAAGCAGCTGCGGGGAGGTATCCTGGGATTCGGGTCAAGCAATATCATAGGAGCCTTCTTTGGCGGCCTTCCCAATGTGGCTTTCAGCCAGAATGCGGGAATCGTTACCGCCACCAAAATAGTGAACCGCTGTATGCCGGTAGGTAGTGACTGGCGTACAGCGGTTTTAAATTCCGAACATTTAGTTTCCGTTTGTTTGATTTTTGTCCATCTAACTGAGCGCCTTCTGGGTGACCTTCTTGTCCTCTGCGGACAAGTTGTATCCGTAGACGATTCCGTAAATCACATAAGCCATGATGGCGGCTCCCACCATATCAATGACCGAGTGCTGTTTTAAGAACACGGTAGACAGGCAGATGGAAACCATAAGGATGGCTGAACCAGCCCGCACCCAGGGATATTTCTTAAGGGACTCGCTCTTCATGATGGCGATGTGGGTGCCGATGGAGTTGTACACATGGATGCTGGGGAATACATTGGTAGGCGTGTCCGTCTGGTACAGGGCGGCAACCATGCCGGAAAATACGTTCTTACCCGGGTCAATGACCGGTCTGAAATCTGTGCCGTTGTGAAAAAAGGTACAGATAATCAGGCTGATGGTCATACCTGAGAACAGGAAGGTACAAATCCTGTAATAATCTTCCTTATTTCGGAAAAGGAAGAAAACAATGGTTCCCGCCACGTATAAAAACCACATCATGTAGGGAATAATAAAATATTCGTTGAAGGGTATAAAGTCATCCAGTGCAACATGCATTACATGGTAATGACGGGTGACCGTCTTTTCCAGGTAACAGAACCATGGAAGATAAATGAAGCCGTAACACAGCAGCCATGCATGTTTGTACTTGGAAAGAAATGTTTTAATATTTTTCATGATACCAGCCTCTTTCTCACATTTGAAGACCTGATAATATGCGGCTAAATGTAAACAAATTGTTAATAATATGTTAACGTTTAGAGATTATAGCACAGTAAAAAAGGAAAAACAAGGGGAGTAACGAAAAGTTAATAAAGTTTCATAAAGCATTATAATATATGACGAAAAACAGCTTTTATTTTTAAATTTTGTGTGCTATATTTAAAGCGTGAAATGAATTTACATGAGACAGGCGGAATATGATATGGGAGAGACACGAAGCGCGTTGGGAGTTATATGCTCCTCCTATGACGAATTTTTTGAAGCAGAGAAAAAGATAGCGGATTACATGATGGAGCATAAGGCGGAGGTAGTGGATATGACAGTAGGCGAGCTGGCCAGGGCCAGCGGGACCAGCGACGCCACCGTATCCCGTTTTTGCAGGCGGTGCGGCTTCAAAGGGTTCCACAGCCTGAAGCTGGCATTGGCCAGGGAGGTGCTGGAAGAAGAACAAATGGACAAAAATGTGTCCAATGACATTGACCGCGGCGATCTGCGGCAGTCCCTTCAGAATATATTGGCCAACAAGGTGGCCGAGCTGACAGAGACCGTGAACATGATGGACCCGGCTAATCTGGAACATATCCTGGACAAGCTGGAGCATGCTCGAATGGTGCAGCTGGCAGCCGTGGGCAATACCATTCCCGTTGCTCTGGACGGCGCCTTTAAATTCAACCAGCTGGGAATACCGGCTGTGGCGGGGGATATATGGGAAACACAGGCAGCCTATACCTTTAACCTGGGACATGAGGATGTGGTTATGGTCATATCCAATTCAGGAAGCTCCAAGCGTCTCCAGACACTGGCGGAGGGGGCAAGGGATAATGGATGCACGGTCATTCTCATTACCAACAATGGAAATTCACCTTTGGCCGGGATATGCGATTACAAGATTGTCACTGCCACCAGGGAAAAGCTGCTGACAGAGGAGTTCTGGTTTTCCAGGGTGACGGCTACGGCAGTTATGGAGATACTGTATCTTCTGCTGCGGGCCGGTATGGAAGACTCTGTGGAGCATATACGGCGTCATGAAAAAGCCATATCACCGGATAAGAAATGATGAGACAGTAGCTGCAAGGCAGTACTAATGATAAAATAGAAAATAATGTACAAAAAACAGGCGGCTTTTTATGGAAACAGGCCGTCTGTTTGTATATTGTGACGAAAAAATATGTGAAATAAATTTTCTTATAAAATACTATTGACGAAAATATGGTATCGTATTATGATAGAGACAAGATAAGAAATAAATTTTCATGGAAAGGCGATGCAGAGATATATGATTTACACGGTTACATTTAATCCGGCACTGGACTATGTGGTGGCAGTAGAACATTTCACATTGGGAAGTGTAAACCGGACCATCCGGGAAAACATCTTCTACGGAGGCAAGGGCATCAATGTTTCGGCGCTTTTGGCAAACCTGGGATACAGGAGCACGGCTCTGGGTTTCATAGCCGGGTTCACGGGCCGGGAGATTGAGCGGGGAGTCAGGAGCCTGGGTTTTGACTCTGATTTCATCCAGGTGGAGAAGGGCATGTCCCGCATAAACGTAAAGCTGAAGTCCGACCAGGAAAGCGAGATTAACGGCATGGGACCGGAAATTACGGACGGCGATGTGGAGCAGCTTTTTCAGAAGCTTTCCTATTTAAAGGAAGGGGATGTGCTGGTCCTTTCGGGAAGCATACCGGCTGCCATTGACAATGACATCTACCAGAGAATCATGGAACACCTGGACGGCAGGGGAATCCGCATGGCAGTGGATGCGGAGAAGGATTTGCTCCAAAAGGTCTTACAGTACCATCCGTTCCTCATTAAACCTAACAACCATGAATTGGGACAGATGTTCGGTCAGGAGCTTAAGACAGAAGAGGAAATCGTTCTCTATGCCAGGAAGCTTAAGGAACAGGGAGCGGTGAATGTGCTGGTATCCATGGCAGGAGACGGAGCCATACTGGTAGCGGAGGACGGCAGTGTACACCGTCAGGGAGTTGCCAGGGGAACCGTCAAGAATTCCGTTGGAGCAGGGGATTCCATGGTGGCAGGATTCATAGCCGGATATCTGGAAAAAGGGGATTATGCATACGCTCTGAAGCTGGGAACAGCCTGCGGCGGCGCTACTGCATTTTCCGACGGCATTGGAACAAAAGATGAAATTATGAGACTATTAAACACACTTTAATCGGTCAGGAGGGGCGCATTTATGCGGATTACAGAGTTATTAAAAAAAGAGAGCATTGAGCTGGGCGTAAAGGTTTCAGATAAGGAGGAGGCCATTGACAGGCTGGTATCCCTGATGGATGCAGGCGGAAGGCTTAAGGACACCGCCGGATACAAGGAGGGCATACTGGCAAGGGAAGCTTTGGGCAGCACGGCCATTGGTGAGGGGATCGCCATTCCCCACGCAAAGGTAGAGGCGGTAAAGGAGCCCGGACTGGCAGCCATGGTGGTTCCGGAGGGCGTTGATTATGACGCCTTTGACGGTTCCCTGGCAAACCTTCTGTTCATGATCGCGGCGCCTGCTGAGGGAGCAGACGTGCACCTGGAGGCATTATCCCGCCTGTCCACCCTGCTTATGAATCCTGGATTCAAGGAAGGGCTTATCGGGGCGGCGGATAAGGATGAATTTTTACGCATCATTGATGAAACGGAGGTTGAGCGTTTTGGAGCGCCTGAGGGAGAGACGGGCCAGAATGCAAAGGAGGATGCTGAGACGGGTGCCAAGGCAGGCGCGAAGGCAAAGACGGGTGCCGAAGCAGACACTTCCTCCGGTTACCGGGTTTTGGCTGTTACGGCCTGCCCCACCGGTATTGCCCACACCTATATGGCAGCTGAGAACCTGGAGAATACGGGAAAGAAGCTGGGGATTGCCTTAAAGGCTGAGACCGACGGCTCCGGCGGAGCCCAGAATGTGCTCACAAGGGAAGAAATCGCAGCGGCGGATGCCATTATCATTGCCGCAGACAAGAACGTGGAGATGGCCAGGTTTGACGGAAAGCCTGTTATCATGGTCCCTGTAGCCGACGGTATCCACAAGGCTGAAGAGCTGATCAAACGGGCAGTGGACGGCACGGTGCCGGTGTACCGCCATATGGGAGCTGCGGGTGGAGAGTCTGTGCCGGAAGGCAGTGACAGCATTGGGCGGACCATCTATAAGCACCTGATGAACGGCGTATCCCACATGCTTCCCTTTGTTATCGGCGGAGGTATCCTGATTGCCCTGGCGTTCCTGTTTGACGATTATTCCATTAACCCGGCCAACTTCGGAAAGAATACGCCTCTGGCAGCCTATCTTAAGACCGTGGGTGAGCAAGCATTCGGAATGATGCTTCCTATCCTGGCCGGCTTCATCGCCATGAGTATCGCGGACCGTCCCGGCCTGGCAGTGGGCCTGGTGGCAGGACTGATTGCCAAAACGGGAGCCACCTTTGCCAATCCGGCAGGGGGCGATGTGAACGCAGGGTTCCTGGGCGCTCTGTTTGCGGGTTTTGTAGGCGGATATATCGTGGCGGGCTTAAGAAAGCTTTTCTCCAGACTGCCAAAGTCACTGGAGGGCATCAAGCCGGTGCTTCTCTATCCGGTTATCGGTATCTTCCTGGCAGCAGTGGTAACCACATTTGTCAACCCGTATATGGGTATGATTAACGACGGTCTGACCCACTTCCTGAACGGAATGGGCGGCGTCAGCCGGATCGTGCTGGGCATGGTATTAGGCGGCATGATGTCCATTGACATGGGCGGTCCGTTTAACAAGGCAGCTTATGTGTTTGGAACCGCACAGCTGGCGGAAGGCAACTTTGAGGTCATGGCAGCCGTTATGGCAGGCGGTATGGTGCCTCCGATTGCCATTGCCCTGTGCACATCCTTCTTTAAGAAGAAATTTACGGCAAAGGAGCGTCAGTCCGGTATTGTCAACTATGTGATGGGCCTGTCCTTTATCACAGAGGGAGCCATCCCCTTTGCGGCCCAGGACCCGCTGCGCGTGATTCCTTCCTGTATCATCGGTTCCGCTATTGCGGGAGGACTTTCCATGGCATTTGGCTGTACCCTCAGGGCGCCCCATGGAGGTATCTTCGTCCTTCCCACCATTGGAAATCCCTTTATGTATTTGGCTGCGGTGGTTGTGGGAGCAGCGGCCGGATGCGTGATTCTGGGGATGCTTAAGAAGAACGCGGAGGAATAGAGGAAGATAAGATATGCGGTGCTGCGTCTGACAGGGGAGTATTTGGTTATAAAAATATAAGAGTATGTGAGAGAAATTGGGAAGGGCCGCATTATCTTGGTGTTATCTTGATATGCGGCCCTTTGTCTGAGTGTTAGTATAAGAAAGAGTCAATTTGAATGGGATATTTGGGCGGGCGATGGACCTCCAACCGCCTGACTTCATTGGCCGGGACTGTATTTTTGACATATGGATACAGGTATGCTATAGTTAACCACATGGAGATTAAGATTAACGATTATTATGAGCCGGACCATTTCCGGGCAATCTGTGAGGATAATTATAATATTTCACGTACCTGTGAATACGAGAAGAATGAGATGCACCACATCCATAATACCAGTGAGGTTCTCCTGGTGGAGGACGGGGCTGCGGACTACTATATCTCAGGAAAGAAGTACCATGTGGAGCCCTATGATATTCTGGTCATAGGAGCCATGGAACACCATCTGAGGCGGATTGACAGGCTGCCGTTTTCGAGATATGGCTTCACGGTCAAACCGACCTACTATAGAAGTATCATATTGGACCATGACCTGCAGAAGGTATTTGGCACGCCATCGCCGGAGGTGTTTGTCCAAAATTATAAAAATGTGGACCGGGCGGTGTTCTAACATCTGATCGATATGCTGTGTTACTTAAAGGAGGAGAGCGAAGTACATAAGCCCTTCCGTACCCAGATTCAGCGGACCATCATTACCCAGATAGCAGTGCTTCTGTTTCGGACCTTCCGGTTCAAAATGAAGAGCTGAACCTGAACATGCTGGGTGAAAAATTTTTTCTTCACCCGTCAACTATCAGCAAGGATTTCACCAAGTATTGCGGATACAACTTAAATAAGTATATCAATACGGTAAGGGTCTGCGAGGCTGCCAGCTTATTGGAAAATAATAGTGATAGCGTAGCAGTGATAGCGGAGAGGTGCGGTTATGACAGTGTAAACACATTTTTAAGGCAATTTAAATCAATCATGGATGTTTCTCCCCTTCAATACCGTAAATCTGTACATGAATGGTGGGAAACAAGCAGGAAAAGCAGAAGAAAGTAGCTGGTGATTTTTGGATGCCAGCTGCTGTTTTTATGTAAATTTTTATCACAGGACAAAAAAATGGTGATTTTTGACTAAATAATAATCACATTCAGCAGAACAGTTGTTGTATGATATTCACATCGGAACAAACAATTACCGGCCGGTAATTATGAGAGATTCATAACAATGAAATGGAGGAACTGACATGAAAAAAAGATTCTTATCAGCAATGCTTTCCGTAGCAATGGCGGCATCCCTTGTGACAGGATGCGCGGGTTCATCATCCGGCACGGCAGATACTAAGGCAGAGAATGCAAAGACGGGAGACACAAAGGCCGATGGCGGGGCCGAGGCGGAGAAAAAGGATACACAGGCCGCCTCCGGCGAATATGTTACCTTAACCGTTATGGACGGATATGCGCCTGAGGATCCCCATGGCCAGTACATATATCAGTATGCAGAGGAATTCATGAAGGAAAACCCGGACATCAAGGTGGAAATCCAGGCCATTGCCTCCGGCGATATTTACACAAAGCTGGCAGCCATGGCAACCTCTCCGGATGACCTTCCCACCATGTTCTTCACATCCGCCGACCAGGTGCCCACCCTCTATGATCTGGGTTTGACAGAGGACCTTGCTAATTGGATGGACAAGGAAGCCATTGACGGCCTGGCAAACGGAGTTATGGATGCCTGCACCATCGACGGACAGATGACCTATTATCCGGTTGCTGTACAGCCGCAGGCCGTTATCTACCGGATGGACCGTTTTGAGGAAGCGGGGCTCGAGGTACCTGCCACATGGGACGAATTTGTGGACTGCGCAAAGGCGCTGACAAAGGATTCGGACGGGGACGGACAGGTGGACCAGTGGGGATTCTCCATGGTAGGCTCCAACAATTCTTCAGGACAGAGCCGTTTTATGTCCTATCTCTGGAGCAGCGGATATGAGCTGGCTTACCGGGAGGATGGCTCGGATGAGTGGAAGACAGACATCACCACAGATCCGGCATTCGTGGACGTATTTTCCAAGTGGACCGATATGAACAATGTGGAGGGCGTGGTTCCCACTGGTATCACAGAGGTGGATTATCCCACGGCGGCAAATTATTTTGCCATGGGCTATACCAGCATGTTCCTTACCGGGCCCAATGCCCTGGGCGTTGCTTATGCCAACAATCCTGAGTTAAAAGGAAAGCTTGGTTCCTTTAAGCTTCCGGGAGAGTACTCAGGCACCATGCTGGGAGCGGAGGGATATGCCATCACTACAAAGTCAACTGACGCGCAGAAGGCAGCCGCCGCCAAATACCTGGAATTCTTTACCTCCCACGATAAGGATATGAAGTTCTGGGAGTCCAGCGGCAAGATTCCGTCCACCACCGAGGGACAGAAGGTCTCCTATATAACAGGAGATGATTACGCAGGTTTCTTAAAGCAGATTGAGGATGGCTGCCGTCCAACCTTGGCTTTTGCGGGAATCAGCGGACTTAAGAGTGCCCTGGGCGATGCCTATGCGGCTGTATTCAGCAACGAGAAAACAAACGGCCAGGCAGTGGAACAGCTGGTAAAGGATCTTGGCCAGCTTCTGGAGGATTACAATTAATACTGGCAAAGAAAGGGTCATGATATCATGTCTAAGGTAAAAACAAAAGGAACCACGGGTAAAATTAAATACCAGAATGACGGATACTTATTTGCATTCCCCATTGTATTCATGCTGGCAGCCCTTATTATATATCCCATGGCCTATGGCTTTTATATCAGCTTCTTCAATACTAACCTGGTGACTAAGTGGAAATTCGTAGGCTTCAAATACTATATAGAGGCGTTTACAGACCCGTCCTTCTATAAATCGGTGCTGCTCACGTTTGAGTTCATGATATTAGTGGTAATCGGGCATTTTGTTCTGGGTTTTATCCTGGCCACCTTGTTAAACAGGGAGTTCAGGGGAAGGACTGTATTCAGGGTCATTTTCATGCTCCCATGGCTTTTCCCGGAAGCTGTCATAGCCCTTTTGTTTACCTGGATCATGAATCCCATGTACGGCGTCTTAAACGATATGCTGAAGTCGCTGGGAATCATTTCAGCCAACATATCCTGGCTGGGCAGCAAGGAGCTGGCGTTTCCGTCCGTGGTGTTCACTTGTATATGGAAGGGATTTCCACTGGTCATGACCATGATACTGGCCGGACTCCAGAGCATTTCCAAAGACCTGTATGAGGCGGCGGTGATTGACGGGGCAAATAAGTGGGACAGCTTCCGCTACATCACCCTGCCTTCCCTAAAGCCTATCCTGACAACGGTGATTATCCTGGACAGCGTGTGGTGGTTCAAGCAGTACACCCAGGTCTTTACCATGACAGCCGGCGGGCCGGGCACAGCCACGAACCTGATCAGCCTGAGTATATACGGAACCGCTTTCAACGACCTGAGATTCGGTAAAGGAGCTGCATGGGGAATCCTGGTTTTCATTATCTGTTATCTCATAAACTCTGTGTATAAGGTGGTGCTGAAGGATGAATAAAATGAAGTCGAAACGCAGAATGGAACAAATACTTTGTTATGTGATCCTGATCCTGCTGGCCCTTATGGTGTTGGTGCCTGTTCTCTGGATGATTTCCACTGCCTTTAAGACAGAGGCCCAGACCTACTCACCTAAGCCCCAGTGGATACCGGATCCAATCAGCCTGGAGTCCTTCCGCAAATTCTTCACTACCTACAATTTCGGAAGAATGACCCTCAACAGCCTGGTAACATGTATCTTTGCCATGATTATCTGTATAACATGTGCGTGTCTGGCCGGTTACGGGGTGACCAGATTTGTACCAGATTAAATGGAATGACCTGATGGCCGCTTCCACCGTATCCAGCCTGCCGCTGATGGTTCTCTTCATCTGTTTCCAGAAGTATTTCATTGCAGGCATGACAGGCGGGGCAGTTAAGAGCTGATACTGTATTGGCCGAGGTTACATAGTACGGGGGTAATTATAAAAAACAGGAGAATTAGAACATGGATAACATAACGATTCGCGATATAAAAGTATTTGTGACAGCGCCAAGGGGAATTAATCTGGTCATTGTAAAGGCAGAGACATCGGAACCAGAACTCTTCGGATATGGATGCGCCACCTTTACATGGAGGCATAAGGCTGTGGTTACAGCCATCGAGGAATATCTCTGCCCTATGTTAAAGGGCAGGAGCGTACATAATATAGAAGATATCTGGCAGACCATGATGGGAAGCTCCTATTGGCGCAATGGCCCAATCCTCAATAATGCCATATCGGGAGTGGATGAGGCCCTGTGGGACATCAAGGGAAAGCTGGCCGGCATGCCGCTTTACAGCTTGCTCGGCGGAAAAGCCAGGGAAGGTGTGACGGTTTACCGCCATGCGGACGGAGGATGCCTGGAAGAGGTAAAGGAGTGTATCAGTCAATATATTGAGGAAGGATACCGGCACATCCGCTGTCACATGGGAACCTACGGCGGGAACTTCGATGGCAAGCGCCAGCAGATGGTAAAGCCGGAGGGAGCGCCGGAAGGCGCGTATTTCCATCCGAAAATGTATATGGACAGTGTAATCCGGCTGTTTGAGCAGGTAAGAAAGGATTTTGGATGGGAGCTTGAGGTCATGCACGATGTTCATGAGCGGCTTTCTCTGGCAGATACCCTTGCTTTTACAAAGGAGCTGGAGCCCTTTAAACTGTTTTTCCTGGAGGACTCTCTGGCCCCTGACCAGGTGGGGTATTATAAGTATCTGAGGGAGCAGACAGCCGTGCCCTTTGCCATGGGAGAACTGTTTACCAATCCGGCTGAGTGGAAAACCATTATCCAGAACCAGTGGATTGATTTCATAAGGGTGCATTTAAGCGATATCGGAGGCGTGACCCCTGCCGTAAAGCTGGCCCATTTCTGCGATGCATACGGCGTGCGGACCGCATGGCACGGCCCCAATGACCTGTCGCCGATAGGAATGTGCGCGCAGATGCATCTGGACCTGAACAGCCATAACTTTGGTATCCAGGAATTCTCCGGTTTTACTCAGGAGGAAGAGGCTATATTCCCGGGCTGCCCGAAAATCAGGGATGGGTACGCATATGTGGACGACACACCAGGTATTGGTGTTGGCTTTGATGAGAAGGAAGCCGCAAAATATCCGGCAGTGGATATGGACCACAGCTGGCTGTTTGCAAGACTGCCTGACGGGACGGCTGTCAGGCCATAGGGAGGACGTTGCGCAGCGGGCTTTTATATGGTTAATTGTACAAACAACAGGACGCGGTTCTGGCCATAAGCCAGGACCGCGTTTTTGCCCAAATGACAGGACATCATAGCCTGCCTGGGGATTTGTAATCCCAAGATATCCATGATATGATAGAAAAAAATATGGTCACAGGGGGGAAAGGGCGTGAAACAGTTATCATTCCGTGCAAGGAGCTTTATTTTTAGAATAATCATTTAATAGATTTCCAATTATCTCGTTAGATGTTCTTATATGCCGGTATAGCCCTTAACTTCGGGCTTTTCCGGCATTTTTCCTATCGGAAGAACCTCACAAACATTCTTATTACCCCTCATGTTTTCGTTCTCAAACGTAGTACAAACAGTAGTACATTCTGCGTATCTTATGCGGCCTTGGATTCCTGGGCGCTCTCTGACGCAGGCTGCGCGTTGACTGCGGCGGCGGTCTGTGACTTGGCTTGCAGCCGTTCCATTTCCTCCTGTGCGGAATGGAACGTGGCGTGGGCGTAATAGTTCAGCGTCATAACGATATTGGAATGCCCCATAATGTACTGCAATGCCTTGGGGTTCATGCCCGCATTTGCCATTCTGGTACAGAATGTATGCCGCATGGTGTGTGGCGTCATGACCTCCGGCAGCGGTTCCGCATGGAACTTGTTGAACTTCTTGGCAAGGCCCTGAAACATGGAATCATAGTTGACAGCCGCTTTCGGCAGTCCGTCCCGATTTAAGAACAGGAATCCCTTATACCCGTCCACCACAACGCCTTTGCCGTCCTTTCGCCTGTGCAACACACGCTGAAATGCTTTGTAGGCCGCTGCGCTCATAGGCACCTGGCGATAACCGCTGTCTGTCTTTGGCGCTTCGATGTAGTAGCCGTCCTCGGTGCTTCTCAAAAGCTGGTGGTCTACATTCACAAACCGCTTGTCAAAATTCAGGTCGGCAGGCGTCAGGCCGCAGAGTTCGGAAACGCGAAGTCCGGTTTCCAGCAGAATCAATACCTCGTCATAATACTTGGCATAAACGGGGTCACTCTGCATGAAGCCCAAAAGCTCCTTTTCCTGTGCAGGGGTAAGCGGCACCTTTGGTACGGTATCGTCGTTGATAACCTCATTGATCTGGAAGTCAAAGGGATTCTTGCGGAGGCAATCGTCCTGTACGGCCATGTGAAAAATGGCTTTCAGGGAACGCTTGCCGTTGCAGATGGTATGATAGGCCACGCCCTTTTCCTGCATACGCAAGGCCCATTCTTTGGCGTCAGACAGCTTCACGCTGTCGATGCTGGCCCCTCCGATTTTATCCTCGGACAGAAGTTTCATTAACTGCTGGCGGCTCTTATGGGTTCCCCGTTTCACATTGCCCCGCTGCCGGATATACTTTTCATATAGCTGGCACACGGTCATTTTCTTACCGATGGTGTCAATCCCATCGTCAAGGTCTTTTTGTATCTGCTTGATTTTCTCACGCAGAGAAATATCCGGGCGTTTTCCGGCAGGGATTTTGTCCGTAGGGACTAACTTCCATGAGTACACAAACTTCGGTTCTCCAAAGGTATCCGTATATTTGTAGGCGTATCTTCCGTCTGTTCGCTGGCTCTCTCCAGATTTCAAAAGGCGGCCTTTGCTGTCCCGCCTTTTTTCATCTCGTTCTTTTTTTGACATTTCGTCATGCTCCTTTCCATGACGGAAAGAGCCTTGACACGCTTTAAGAGTATTATAGCATAGTCAAGGCTCTTTTTCACTAGATTGTGTCAAGAGAATCAATGATTTTTTCAAATTTTTGCCGTTTGATCTGGATGCGGTTGCCGTTCAAAATCACCCAGCCAGCGGATGGGTTTTCCTCGGCAAGCCGACGCAGTTTGTTTTCTCCAATGCGAAAATATTTCGACGCTTCCTCAATGGTAAGCGTATACTTTTCCCAAATAGGCACATCGTTATTACTCATAATATGGCCTCCTTCTGTTCAAAGCAAAGGTTCCTTGTAAATGTGGGCAAAACACGGACGGCTGGCGGCCCAGCTCCACGGGCTTTTCACCCCCGTGTGGTTCTCACACGGCCCTACCCATTGCCTGTGACGCTTTTAACGCTCGGACTGTGGCTGTAAGGGAGTATCATTGTCCTGCCTGCACGTCATCGCCCATAAGCAGCTACGCTTATTTTGCGGCTGGGTGGTTGTCGCTCCGCTGTTTTCGTAGAAACCAGCATCATGGCGCACCCGCCGTCCGGCTCGGTGTAGACAGAATGTGTCCGTATGCCCTATGACGCGCCGCCATTGTCCTGCGGGCGTATTTGTCAAGGTACATACATCAGCCACCGAGCCGGCGGAAATGCGGAAAGAGAGTAATAAGACATTTCCGTTACCGTGGCCGGGTCGTTACTTCAAGGCAACGATGATGGAATGAATGAGCTTGATTTCCAAACGGTGCTTCATATACTCGTCCACGCACACATAGGGGATGCCGTTGCTGTCATACAAGGTGCGGATGCAGAGCTTGTTTATGTAGTCCTCATAGTACCGCAGCACTTGCTCCATAGCCATTGCATCCCCAGCGTGGGCAGCTTCCATCACCGAAAGGGGAAGAAGCTCTCTGCCGTTGAATGTAGGTTCCTTCATCCGCGTTTACCTCCCTCTGGCATGAACGCCATCAATTTCATACGCAACTGTTTCAGGGTCCTTGTCCTGTGACGCTGTACGGCGCTGCGGGACATTCCCATGAGGCTGCCGATTTCTCCGTCTGCCAAATCCAGAACACAGTGCAAAATCAAAATGCTTTGTTCCTGTTCCGGCAGGCTGGCGAACGCCTCGGCTACAAGCTCGTTGTCGATCAGCAGGTCATACCCATACGACGAAAAAACGTAGCTGTCGCTGGGGTAATCATCCACGACTGAGAGCTTGTCCATTTCCTCTTGTGTCAGAGCATCCAGCGACTTTTCACGTTCGCGGCGATGCGCCATCTCCGACCAGTAGCTTTTAGCCTCATTGCGGAGTACCGCTTTGCAGAAAGCATCATAGCGGTGCCGCAGGATAAAATCATTGCGGGGGATCGTTTCCATCTTTTCACCCCCTTTCTGTGGGGGATTTCGGTGGTTTTCTCCCTTTCCGCCAAAGTTACTGTTGAAAGGCCTCCAGCTACCCGCCAAACACCACTTTTTTAAAAAAATTTTGAAAAAGTGTTTGACCGATAGAGCGGGCCGAAGGAAATAACAAAATTCGCCCGGAAGGGCATAAACCCTCCGGGCGAACAAAAAAATAGTATGATATTTTATTGCATACGCAAATTCATGGTTCCGGCCACATTTCCCACGGGCCGGGGGATGTTTTTTTTAACGGTGTTACTCCCATTTCCGTTGGTCGATATCCCGTTCTACACATGACGGCTCCCTCCTGAAACCGCCAATGGGATCAGCGTTAGGGGGAATTGCTCCCATCCAATACCTTACGAACCGCGGTGTGGTTGCTCGGGGCGATCCGGCTGATGTAATGACGGCCTGATTGCGCAACGTTCCTTTGGTTTGATGTTCCATCTTTCACTTTCTCCATTTTTTTAAAAAATAACTTCGATACAAAATCCAAGGACAACAAACAGTAAAATGCTGATAATCGTTCCAACTCTCGTCATGATCTGATACTTTGTAAACTTCTTATTTCGCACAAATGTAATCCCTCGCATTCTCAATAAATGTATCTAATATCAATTCGCAATCTGTAAACTTGTATTGTCTTGCACTTTCTATATCTTGATTTAAGAAAATAAAACCGATGCATTTATCGTAGGTTCCAAGATAATCAAAAACAGATTGTATGTATTCATTGCGAACTTCATCACTGGTGCTATGCTCCGCGATCTCTCCAAAAATAATTGGCTTATTATATGCTTCCAAATAGTCTCTTTGACCTTCATTTTCATAGAATTGCTGAAAACTCTCACGGGAATCCAATGTGTTATTCAATGTCAATCCGACATAATCAACATACTCATCACCTGGATAATATTTCGTTGTGTATTCGTCTGCCCTGTTGGGAGACCATACCCACTTAACATTGGGAGCATATTCCCTACCCAAGTTCACAATGTGAACCCAAGCGTTTACATATGCGTGAGCATCATCTGTTTGCCAACTGTACCAACCAGATTTGTAAGAGGGCCTCATTTCCATTTCATGCGCTAATCGAACAAAAAGTTCTGTATTGGCTCTGTTATCCGAAGAGAGTTTCTTAAAATATTCAATAATTAAATCATCATAATACCCGTCAGAAACCAATTTTAAGTCCCAGTCGGTAGGCTGCAAAGTGATAAACGCTATATATTTATTGTCGTCTAAACATAAAGAAATCTTGTAATCACTTGTCTGATCAAAACGATCAAACCAAGCTAAAGTATTGATGCTGTCAGCTAAAACATCAGTCTCTTCGGGGCCTTGAACATAAACGCCCAAATATCTTTGTCCCTCTGTAATAGGATAATATTCAGACTCGACAACTGAGGATTCTGTTACAATAGATTCCGTAGTTGGTTCTTCCAGTGTAGCTTGACTATTACTCGGAGCCTCAATAGACGCAATGCTGTCAGAGCCATCGGCCTTCTCGGTATCGACAGGCTGTTCGTTGCAACCAACCCATAATATAAATATAGCAGCCGCGAATATACAAATGCAATTAAGGAACTTCCACTTTATCATTGTCCTCCTCCAATTTCCGGGTGCCCCATTCCATATCGTCAGAGCAGAGCATAAGGCCTAGCAATCGGATAGGAACCATGACAACAGTTAAAACAAGGATGAATACTGGAAGCAGTAATGTATAATACCACTTCACACTTCTCATAACCTTAATATTTCGTGAACCAAAACTAATGATACAACCAAGAAGAATAAAGAGAATGATCTGCCACCATGGAGCGGTATATGCCAATGTTGGAATCGCGCAGCCAAGTATATTTAACACCTTGCAAATTATAGTATTGGCATAAACGCTAACCAGCATCATCGGACTAATCATATCTGACCAGTAAATAAAGCACATCAGCTTGGCGTTTTTTAACATCCAAGGAGTCATTCTCAGATTGTTATACTGTGAACCTTCCGACCATCTTAACTGCTGCCTGATAAATTTTTTCCATTCGGTGGGCGCATCTGTATAAATTACTGAGGTGTCTTGCATAACTGTTTTGTACCCCTTTCGGAGCGTCAGGTTTGTGAGGCTTCTGTCATCGGATACTTCTTTGTGAAATCCCATGAATGTCTCATTCATAAAGTCATACATCACATCTATCAAAATCTGAGTACGGAAAGCAATTGTCCTGCCGGGAAGGCAGCCCACTTTGCCTGTAACGCTCATTGCTTTCATCGTTCCTTCAGCTCTGATCTCTTCAAGCAAATTTGCAAACATGGTTACGAGTTTGCGGTCAGGATCAAGTATTTTCTGTCTGGTTGTAACACCGCCAATTTTTTGATCACAAGCAAAAGGCTTCAGCAACTCGGACAAAGTATCCTCTGTCCATACCGTATCACTATCCACAAGCACTGTTATATCGGAATTCGGATTAATGTGCTCCATTGCCACACGGATCCCATTTCTCTTACCGGCAACAGGTGTATAATAATGCTGAACAGGAGTAAAGCAAATTGGTAAATTCCTGTTGAAATCTACACACAGGTTTTCAAGCCCCTCGTTTTTTGGCCCATTAATGACAACTATAATCTCAGACGGATTCTGGCGTGCTATTTTCATCAGAACACTATAAAATAGATCTAATGGTTCGTCAACGACTGGGAGCAGCACCGATGTAAAATAATTTATTTCTTTATCTTCATAATCATATGGCTTATATCGAATAGCATGGAAAAATACTATTCCCCATCGAATGAAAATGAATGCGAAGAAAAACATAAAGAGGTGAAGGTTATGAGTTTTGATATAATCCTCGACCATCAAGAAAAATGTGTACATTACAATCACCGCCTCGCCGGGTCAATCTCTTCCAAAGATGTCTCTTGTATAAACCTTATACATAACTTCCGAGAGTTCACTGGAAACTCTATTAGCAACAATAACATCACATGAACGCTTAAACTCCGCAAAAGAATGTACAACCTTATAACCCATAAACTCTGCGGCATCGCCTAATAAGGGTTCATATATTACAATTTCTTGTTTTTCTTTGGAAAGCCCCTCCATAACACCCCAAACAGCACTTGAACGGAAATTGTCAGAATTAGACTTTGCCGTTAAGCGGTAAATACCAACTGTGCCAGGATGTTTATTCAGAATTCCCTTTATGACATGGCCTTTTTTGGTGTGGTTTGCCTGACACACAGCGGTAATCAAATTTTCAGGAATATCATGAAAACTTGATTTCAACTGCTTTGTATCTTTCGGGAGGCAATATCCGCCATAGCCAAAAGATGGATTGTTATAATGCTTACCAATTCGAGGATCATGACAAATTGCATCTATGATGTTCTTTGTACTTAACCCATTCATTTCTGCAAAGGTATCCAATTCGTTAAAGAACGCAACACGCATGGCTAAATAAGTATTAGCGAAAAGTTTAGCGGCTTCTGCTTCATCAAGCCCTATAATCAAGACGGGAATATCTTCTTTATTTGCGCACTCTTGCAAGATGGTTGAAAAAACCTGTGCATGGATAACCATAGCAGGGTCTGCAATATCTGTACCAACAACAATTCTGGAAGGGTACAAATTGTCGTATAGGGCTTTCGTTTCTCTTAAAAATTCAGGGGAAAATAGAATGTGGCTGGTGTTATATTTTTTTCGCACACTCCTTGTATACCCAACAGGAACCGTACTTTTGATGATCATAATGCAATGATCATTATTTGCCATACAAATTTCTATGGTGGAATCAACCGCATGAGTATCAAAGCTATTGGTTTCATCCTCATAATTAGTAGGTGTTGTAATAATTACATACTCGGCGTCTTTATATGCTATTGCCGTATCTACAGTGGCTGTCAAATTTAGTTTTCTTTCGGCAAAAAACTTTTCGAGATATACGTCCTGAACGGGAGAAATACGGGAATTAACTTTCGCAACCTTTTCTTCATCAATATCAAGCACTATTACTTCATGCTTTTGGCCTAACAGAGTGGCAAGAGATAACCCCACATAACCTGCGCCTACAACAGTAATTTGCATAGCATTCTAACCACCTTTCTATTCAAATTCATTCTCGGCTCGGATGACGTTGCAAACCGCTGCAGTGTTCCGATAGATGCTTCATCAACGTTTCTTTCGCGGCGGATGCATCCGCTTGCTGGGAAAGACCCGTCAGATAAGCCAAGGCGTCATTCCACGTTTTTAGCGAAAAGGCTTCCGAAGGAACATGTAAAAGCTCCCTGGACAGATGGAATTGCTCCCATGGGCTGAGATACCGCAAATCCGACAGATACCCACATCCGGCCTTCTGGGCCAAGCACTCCAACAATTCTACCGACCATCTTTCTTCCACTTTATTCACCTCCTGCCATTTCAAAGGGAATATCCTAACCACAAACTTTCCTTTTCTGAACGATTCAATTACCGCAGAATAATGATTCTGGGGTAATCGTTACTGCTTCTAGGAAGAAAATTATTATTTTAATCAACTAAGGGCGTTCTGACAGGCATAAAAAGCAGACCTGCGCACATATTTCGCGGTGCAGGTCTATTTTTCGTATTTATTTTGCTGTTCTATATGTAATAAATGGTTGAAAATCTGCTCTGATACACTTATAATAGAGCTAATCAGTTCTACTTGTAACTGAGCAAGGGGGCCATGGAACCACAGAATCATTATTCCGTGGTGCTATGAGATCAGATGCATCCGCTGTAAGGTTCGCTCATGTTCCCGTGTGCCCATAGCTACATAGATACGCGTGGTGTCCACGGAGGCGTGTCCTAAAATATCCGCAAGATATGCCAGATTCTTTTTGATGGCATAATAGCATTTTGCAAACAAGTGCCGCAAATTGTGGGGAAAGACCTTTTCAGGATTTACCCGCGCCGCCCGGCACAGCTTTTTCATATCATGACAGATATTGCTTCGATCTAAGGGCTTTCCGGTACGGGTGCAGAACAGATACCCCGTTCGGATGCCTTTTTCTTTGGCATAGGCGTTCAATTTCCGGCACAGCTCTTTTGTCAAGAGAATGGTGCGGATTTTGCCTTTCATGCGGATTTCCGCTTTTCCTTTGTGCAATGCCTCCACAGTCAGAAAGGAAAGCTCACTGACCCGGATTCCGGTGGTGCAAATGGCAAGCATCACATGATACAGGCGGCTGTCCTTTTTCCTTTTGGCAGCGTCTAACAAGCGGTGGTATTCCGCTTCGGTCAAATCTCGGCTGTCATCCACAAATACCGTATGCTGGATTTTCAAAAACCTCACCTTGCAGGCCGCCAGCCCCAGGTAGTCCAGATAGGAATGAATGGCGGACAGCTTGGCATTTACGGTGCGGGCATGGTGGCTCTGTTGCAGTTGCTCTCGATATTCCAGCACCTTTGCTTTTGTAGGTTCTTCCCCCTGTAAAAATGAAAGAAACCAAACCAACTCACGAACATACTTTTGTATGGTTGCGTGAGATTTTTCATGTTCGGTCAAGTAGATGCGGTACTCCCGCAAGATTTCATTGTAATTTTGTTTCATCGTGTTTTACCTCTTCTAAATTGATAGTATGAAAGTAGTATGACAGAATCTTTTATACCGTATTCTCTGCAAAGGTAAAACAAAAGAACGGGTAAGTTTAACGATGTGCTGTAGACACGGACCGTCAAGCGAACGCGTCAAACGGATTCGGCATTTGTTTATCATTTGTTGTATGGAGGCCAAGGGCCTCTTATTTTTTTGCAAATTTTTCTTTCCAAAGCGCTATTTTGCGGGTAGTTTGATGGCTTCTCAGAGTATTAGGAGTGGAGGAAAAGAAAAACAGCAAGCATAGGAAGTGTAGCCACACTTCCGAAAACCGGCCCGCCCCTGTCCCTGCGGGCCGTGGCCGGTTGCTTGTTGGGGAAAGCCCCAAACCCCTGTTCAGAAAGGACGGTGAATGAATGGCAAACCGAACACGAAACATTGTGCTGCGCGTCCCTGTGACGCCGGAAGAACGGGCCTTGATCCAGCAGAAAATGGCCCAGCTCCATACGAAAAACTTTTCCGCCTATGCCCGGAAAATGCTCATTGACGGGTACATTGTCCACATGGACACCAGCGACATCCGGGCGCAGACCGCCGAGCTGCAAAAGATCGGTGTCAACGTCAATCAGATTGCCCGGCGTATCAACAGTACCGGGACTGTGTACGCGCAGGACATTGAGGACATCAAAGGGGCGCTGGCGAAGATATGGCAGTTACAAAGATACATCCTATCAAGTCAACGCTGAAAAAGGCGCTGGACTACATCGAGAACCCGGACAAGACCGAGGACAAAATGCTGGTGTCCTCTTTTGGCTGCTCCTATGAAACAGCGGACATAGAGTTTGAAATACTGCTGGCGCAGGCCATCCAGAAAGGCAACAATCTGGCCCACCACCTGATCCAATCCTTTGCCCCCGGCGAGGCCACGCCGGAACAGGCCCATGAGATCGGCAAGCAGCTTGCCGACGAAGTGCTGCAAGGCAAATACTCCTATGTGCTGACAACCCACATCGACAAGGGCCACGTCCACAATCACCTGATTTTCTGTGCTGTGGATATGGTAAACCACCGCAAGTACAATTCTAATCGGCAGAGCTACGCCTATATCCGGCGCACCAGTGACCGGCTGTGCCGGGAACACGGTTTGTCGGTGGTACAGCCCAGCCGGGATAAAGGCAAGAGTTATGCGGAATGGGATGCCGGGCGCAAGGGTAAGAGCTGGAAAGCCAAACTGAAAGCTGCCATCGACGCCGTAATCCCGCAGGCCAAAGACTTTGACGATTTTCTCCGGCTCATGGCGGCGCAGGGCTATGAGATCAAGCAGGGCAAATTTATCTCGTTCCGCGCCCCCGGACAGGAACGCTTCACCCGCTGCAAGACGCTGGGTGAGAACTATACCGAGGAAGCCATCACCCGCCGGATCAAGGGGCTGGCCGTGGACAGAGGCCCGAACCGGCAGCGCAAGGGTATCACCCTGCGGATCGACTTGGAGAACAACATCAAGGCCCAGCAGAGCGCGGGCTATGCACGTTGGGCGAAGCTCGAAAATTTGAAGCAGGCCGCAAAGACAGTGAACTTTCTTACCGAGCATGGCATAGAGCAATATGCCGAGCTGGAAAGCAAGGTCGCGCAGATCAGCGCGGCCAACGACGAGGCGGCTGCGGCCCTCAAAGATATGGAACGGCGTCTTGGGGACATGGCGGTGCTGATAAAGAACCTCACCACCTACAAGCAGCTCCGGCCCGTGGTGCTGGAATACCGCAAGGCCAAAGACAAGGCTGCGTTCCGGCGCGAACATGAAAGCCAGCTCATTTTGTACGAGGCGGCGGCAAAGGACATCAAGGACGCCGGGATCACAAGGCTGCCCGATCTGTCCGCCCTGAAAGCCGAGTACCGGGAGCTGGACAAGCAGAAAGCGCGGCTGTATGAACAGTACGGCGAAGTCAAGCGAGAGCTGAAAGAATACGGCATTATCAAGCAGAATGTAGACAGCATTTTGCGGGTGACGCCGGGAAAGGAGCAGGCACAAGAGCTATGAGCATACCGAGAATGAATTACCTCCAATACCGCAAGGCCCGTAAGCTGACGCATGAGTGCTGCAACTACTGTGACGGGAACTGCCTTTTGCTGGACGACGGCGAGGAATGTGTGTGCGTCCAGAGCATTTCCTATTCGCTGCTATGCCGGTGGTTTCGTGCCGCTGTTCTCCCGCTGGACGGGGCGCTGTATGCCGAGATCATCCAGAGCCGGGACAGCGTGAAGCGGTGCGCCGTGTGTGGAGCTGCATTTACACCGAAATCCAACCGGGCCAAATATTGCCCGGATTGCGCGGTGCGGATGCGCCGGAAGCAAGAGGCCGAAAGGCAGCGGAAAAGATATTACGAGTTTTTGCAAATAGATAAGTAGTGTAATAATTACTATTTCAAAATACTTATTTAGAAAGTTTCTACATTGATTGTAGATGACAAAGTTTTCTTTTCTTTATATAATAAAAATAATCCTATTGTTTTTGGCAAATTGAGAGGTGTTATGATGTATATTGATTTTATCAAGAATAAATATCCTGACATTCCAGATATTGATCGACAGGCGTACATAGACAGAGATAAGAAGGCCTTGATTAGTATTGTTCAAGAGAAAATCGCTCAAAACGCAGAGGAGATTGTAGAACGCTGGTATAAGTTAAGCGACATTGGATTTCTCCCTCAGGAAGAAAAATTTTTGGATCTTCTGAAAGAAGCAGAGCAACTATATAGTTTTGGTTTTTATACGGGAACAATTGCAGTTGTTGGAATTGCTTGCGAAGAATACTGTAGATATTTAGTAGCAAAACATAAACTTGCAGATGTAAAAACTCAAGAAAAGCGAATAGACAAGTTGTATCAAGACGGAGTAATTACAAGCGACATAAAAGATGCACTACATACTGTTCGAAAATTGCGAAACGATTGCATGCACTACAATATTTCCTTTAAGCAGTTAGACGAAAACGAGTTAGAGCAACACGCCTTTGATATGATTGTCCAGTATAAAGCTTGCTTACATCCGTTAGCAATTAAAGTGGATGATAGAAGCGAGGAAGATCTTATTGCGGATTTTGTTAAGGCAAAAAAATCGAATTTAAGAGAATATCTTTACAAACATAGAAATATTTTGCACCAAACAAAAGACATCAATCTGCAAATTAGCCCCAATGTGGAAAACATGATTTTTGTATCAGTTTACTATATTGGCGAAATAGACATTTCAGAGCACTTCCACGAGATGACATTGATTGATCTAAATAATCCTTATCCAGTTGTGGTTGATTTAACATTGCCACAATGTGAAATGATAAAAAATCTAAAGTTAAAAGAAGGCAATCTGATTACAGCCACCCTAACTTCAGCAGTTTCGAGTATTGGTCAAACAGAAGAATGGTTATTATTGAAAATAGATGATATTTCTCGAATGATATATAATTTGGAAGATATTTTTCCTTCGTGAGAAATTATTTGTTTGCCCATAACAAGGCTAACCATCTACGCATTTAGGGGGCAAAAAGCCCACGGAAATCAAGGCTTTTCAGCGGTGGTCGGTGGGGTGGCAAAATGATTTATCAAATACCCGCCGGAACGGGATTTGAAATGCGTAGAAAAATCTTTGCGGTGCTGGTTTTCCTGCCGGTTCTGTGATATGCTGGAATAAGACAAATAACGACAGGAGTTGACACGATGGCCGAGCAGGAAATGTTGCTGGACACAGCTACCATCAAGGCCGCTGTTGCTGGTGAGAAGTGGGCCAAACAAAAGGTGGTCGAACACTACGTCCCCATGATCGACGAGATGGCCATTGACGAGGACATGAAGCAGCACTTGATTATGAAGCTGCTGGAAGAACTGCCACACTTCCCGATGGAACAGGAATAAAAAAGAGCGCCGGACGCAGAGGCATACAGCCCTCGCGCCCGGCGCTTTGCATATTGGAACATGGCCTATTTTTCTGGTATAATAAAAGAAAAAATAACTTAGCTGGGAGATATATCTATGGGGAAAAATGTGTTTTCTTTGCTTCGTTCCAAAGAAATAATTGCAATTTTAGATGGGGATAAAGAATTTGGTGATATGACCTTTGAAGATAAATACGGAAATGAAAAAAACATCAAAATTGCCATGCCATATCTTAGTGGGCCAGCTATATGCGAAATTTCCTCCCTTTTTGGACTACCCTCAACTTATTCATGGTGTGGTGGTGCATTAAGTCGTTGGCAATATTTCGATCAAATCATGGATTTTTGTATTAAGCAAAATAGAATGTCCGATTTTCTTGCTTACATATTTTCCAAGGATAAATTTGTTGAAGCGTTAAAAGGTCTATCGCCAGAAGATATTGAGGAAGCGTATCGTACTATTGTGCAGAAAATCTTAGAGCAGATTAACAGCATCCTATATTTCGGCGGCAATGAACTCCGTGTGGTTGGCAACTCATATCAAATTGGGCAAATTGGTAAGGTTGTTACCGTTGCTGCGCCAACAGTAAAGGTTATAGACCGTGCTTACATCAAAGATTTAGCTGAAAGAGCTAACAAAGACATTGATGATGGAAATTTTGATAGTGCAATAACAAAAGCTCGTACAATACTTGAAGAAACATTTTGCTATGTCATTGAGAAAAAGGGAGAAGTGCCATCAGATAGCGGTGATATTGGAAAACTTTACGGTCAGGTAAAAGCTCTATATAATATGCACGCGCACAAAGATTTGGATAGGCGTATAAACACTTTACTTTCCGGCTTGGAAAAAATAATTTCTGCAATCGCAGAAATGCGAAACAAAGAAAGTGATGCTCATGGTGTGGGTAGTAAGCGCATTGGTATAGCAGATTATCATACACGACTTTTTGTTAATGCTGCAATCGCTATGGCAGATTTTATATTGTCTGTTTATCAAAATGCAGAGAGGGGCATCAACAATGGGGCAGACTTATAGAATTGATCGGCTACACATTATCACATACAAGTGTAAGCCAAAAAAGATAGTTAAAGAAGCACGATGTCGTTATTTAGCAAAAAGTCAAATAGTAAACGGTAACGCAAAGGGAAAACGTTTTGATTATTTGAACTTTCGCGGTTCTCATTTCAAAAAAGTGGATTTTTCTCACGCTATAGTTTCTGGATGTGATTTTTGGGGAGCAAGTTTTAATAAGTGCAATTTTCGTAATGCTCACATTACTGACTGTGTATTTATGGGATGTCGGTTTACTAACTGTGTATTTGATGGTGCCAATGTAGAATACACAACCATAGTCAATACAAATTTGGCTGGATGCAGAAATATCGTTCTTGGCAAAAATACAGAAGTTCTATCGCAATATCCGAATGTTGACGTCACATCGGAATTAGAGGAAGTATTAAACGCATTAAGAAATAATGTAAATATCCGTAAGTATAAGCTCCTTCACCTTCCGGGTAATAAAATTAACTATCTCAATATTTATCTATTGCAAAAGAAATTTTCACTGGAAGAATTGCCCAAACTACTATGGCGTATTTATAGTAAATCAAATAAAAATGTGACAACATACAAAAAATTAGAGTTAGCATTGAAAGCTGAAAAAAGAATGTTATAATATATTTGTCCCGCCCCACACAATCGAGAGGTTGTGTTGCTAATGAGGCTTGGAAACAAGAGATCGGGGACTGTAACATGATAGCTAACATTCGAGGAGGGATGTCTATGATTTCTAATATGAGTACTATCATCAGCTTTATTTGCCTGATTGCTGGAAAAATGTTAAATGTTGTAGCCCCTCTCGATTGTTTGGGGTAACTGAAAAATCAACGCCGGACGCAGAGGCTATACAGCCCCCGCGCCCGGCGCTTTGCTATGCTTGGATTACTCGTCCGTGAAATGGAACTGCCGCGCTTCAAAGTCGGCGTCGTTCATGGCGTCCAGCTTGTCGGCGGTCTGGCGGGCCAGCGCCGCCATGTCCTCGTTCATGTCCGGCAGAGCGGCCCGGATGTTGGCCGCCGTCCTGCGCCGGTCGCTCTTGTGATACATACAGATCAGGTTTTCTTCTTCCACGGTAAACTGTACCATTGTCATACCTCCAATTCGTTTTTCTTGGTTCTGGCCGGGGCCTTTTTCGGAGCTTGGGCCTGTTTGGTTTCGGATAGCTGCCTGCGGATGGAAGCGCGGGGCCGCCGCACTTCCTTGTCCCGGTTCTCGTCCTTGCCGATCACCGCATACAGGCCGTGCCGGTCTTTCATGCCGGTAAAGCACAGGGATTTATAGGGCAGCATGGAAAACAGCCGGTCGGTGTCCTTGCTGGACGCGATCTGGACGAAGTACGGGGACAGCTCCAGCATGAAATGCGTTTTGTTGGGGCTGTTGGGGGCGGACAGGTCTTTCAGTCCGGCCACGATCCGCTGCGCCTCGGCCAAAATCATGCCATCATGCAGCGCCGTGACGTGGGCTTTGAAGTCGCCGGGCGCAAGCTGCGCCCGGCCTTTCTGTTCCTGTTGCAACAGCTCCCGCAGGTGTTCCGGCTCGTTGGGCTTTGCCTCATACCGCAGGAACGCCCCCAGCTTGGGATCGGGCCGCCCGTCGAAGTACAGACCGGCGGGCTGCTCCCGGTCGCCCTTTTCATAGTGCAGGATGATGTTGTCGGCCTGTACCGCCTCGGCTGCGACGTGCCGGAAGTGCTGGGGATAGTCCAGCTCATAGAGATTGCCGCGAATGACGCCCTGCACCTTGCCGGTCAACTCCACAGCGTAGGCCAGCACCCGGTCACGGGTCTGCTCCCCGTAAAACTTCCATGTGTTGTGCTGCCGGGTGCCTTGCAGGTACACATCACTTTCCCGGAAACAGTGCGTCCCGGACGGGCGGGACATCCACAAAAGCGTCTTGTCCTCGGCCTTGTCGCTGGCAGCGGCCCGCCCGATGATCTCCTTGTCGATTTCAAAATCGCTTTGGTAAAAGGCGGTGTTCTGCCGCATGAGCTGTTCCAGCGCGGCCAGAACATCCACATTTTCAAACCTGTTCATGGCGTCACACCTCCAATTCCTGTGTCTTTTCCCGCTGCGGCGGTTTCTTCTGCTGTTCCTCCTTGGCGGCTTTGAGCTGCGCCCGGATGGACGGCTTTTTCTGTTTCTGCGCCGGGCGCTGGGGCTGCTTGGGCTTTTGGGCCTCCGCCTTGGCTGCTTCGGCCACGTCAAACAAGGAAATCTGTTCCCCGGCTTTGGCCTTAGCTTCCAGCTCACTCATGGTCGGGGCGTTATTCAGAACGCCGTCGATCATGTTGTAGTTCTGCTCGGTTGTCATTTCAGCGGCCTTGATGGGGCTTTCCTGCTGGGCGGGGATGGCAAAGGCGTCTGTGCCGTTGCCCATGATAAGATACTTGCCGTCCTCGGATTGATGATGGGAGCCATAGCCTACGGCCTCCAACTGCTCCCGGCTCATATCCGTTACAAGGAAGCTGCCCCGTGGGGTCTGGATGCTCTCGCCGGTGAGCAATTCCCGTGGCGTAAGCTGTTTTTCCCGCTGCAAGAAGAACTCCGGCACCGGCGTAAAGCCGAAGCTGTCACAGTAATGGGCTTCCTCCTTGCCGCTGCGGTTCAGCACCACAACGTCGGAAACGGAAAGGCTGTGGCCGGTGAAATCGGCGGGACGGTCAAGGTTGAATGTGCGGTAAATGTCCTCCAGCGTGGTTTTACCGTCCAGCGGTGCCGTGTAAACCAGATCGTAATTCTGCCGGTCAACGGCCAGCCCCGCTTCCTGCAAGCTCTCGTAAGCCTCAAAGCGATAGTCCCGTGTTTCCGGCCCGCTTTTGAGCTGGTAGATGGTAAAGGTGTTGCCCTGCTCCGGCGCGGCGGCGCTGCGCTCGGCCAGTGTTTTTTCAGCCCGTTCCCGCACGTCGTCCCGCAGCGGCACCGTATAGAGGGTGGACGCAGAGGAAAAGCCCACATTGTTGAAAACGTAGTCTACATCGGCCTCTTTCAAGGCTCCTGCCGGATAGTAGTCAGCCCGTGTTGGGGTGTCGCTCACCTTGCCGCTGGCAATGTCATGGTTCAATCCTGTTTCCAGATGGGTACAGATTTTGCCGTCCACGGCCAGCGTCACATAGTACCAGCCAATATAACCGCCGGTCTTTTCGTCGGCTCCCTCGTTGAACTCCACATTGAGCAGCGTGTAGGGCTTCAAGCCCTTTTGGGCCGCGATCTCGTTGTCCTTGGCCTCCCGCTGCAACAGCACGGGCAGGGCCGCTTCCTTGGTGGCCTTGACGATCTCCGGGTTGTACTGCACCAAAGTACGGTTGACACATTCCGTCTGCACCTTAACCGTCTTGGCTTTCGGCGTCAGGTGGTTGCCGATAAACAGGGACGCGCCGTTGTCAAAACGGATCGTCATATCGCTGGTGCCGCGCCATTTGCCGGTACAGGGGGACGTGTGGATTTCGCCGGTCTTGCAGCCAAACGCCTGCGCGATCACATCAATCTTGGCCTGCAAGGGCAGGTCTTTGTAGCGGTCAGCGATTTCCAGCGCCTTTTCCTGCAACTCCGTCAGGGTTTCGGCAGGGGCCGCCTGCGGCTCGGCGTCGGAAGTAACCTCCTGCGCTGGGGTGGTTTCCAGCTCCGGCTCCTGCACGGGTTCTTGTTCCGGCTCTGGTGCCGGTTCCTGTTCCGGGGTGGGTTCCTGTGTCGGCTGCTCCTGTTCCTTGGCATACAGCTCCTTGACGGCCTCCTGCGTCAGCTCCCCGGTGTTGAGCTGATCCATCAGCTCCCGGCACCGTTCCGGCGTCCCGACATACAGCACATCCCCGATTTTGGCCCTGCCGTTATCCTGCGGGATATAGGCTTGCAGCATATACAGGTTTTCCCGGCTGTCGCTGCGGGGATTGGCGTGTACCCGGTAGAAGTAGTCCGGCTCGGCCTGTTCCTGTGCCGCCTGCGCCCGCTGCTCCCGGCTACTGTTGCGTTGCAGCTCCGTGGGCTTGATGCCGGAAAGGGGCTGAATACAAGCGATCCTGTCCGACGCATAGTAGGCATTGTCGTTCAAAAGTCGCTGCCATGCGCCCACACTCGGCGCCCAGCGGAAACCGTGTTCTTTCAACTGCTGGCGGGCGTCCGCTTCCGGCTTGCCGTCAAAGAACACCTGCAAGCGGCCCTGATCCCGGTTGGCCTCCACATGGCCGCCGTCAAACTCCCAGCCCACATAGGCCACTTCATTTGCGCGGGTCAGACTTTCGATCCGCTGGCGGACACGGCGGATTTCCGCATTGTTGTTGGACAGCTCCCAGCTCTGAAACGGCTTCTTTTCATAGTGCCAGCCGGACGCCATATCCGCTTTCAGATTTTCAAGGTTTTCAGGAGAGAGGTGCGGGCAGCCGTCCAGCGTACCGTGTTTGCGATAATAGGCATTGACCGCTTTCATGGTTTCCTGCGCCTTTTCCAGACCGTCCAGCTTCTTTTGCAGCTTGGGAATGGCCTGCGGGTCGTCCTGCCGGATGCCGCCCATGCCGGTGCTGCGGATTTTATCAAGCAGCCCTTGGATGTACTGCCATTCCTGCATATTGCTGTCACGGGCCGCGTTCTGTTTCTCTTTCTTGCGTACCGGGAAATTGGAACCACCGGCAATCAAAATGGACGGAACACGGGCGTCAATCTCATAGCCGTGGTTCATGTTGGCAGCCAGCTTCCGCGCATAGGTGTCAAGCAGGCTGTCGATCTTCTCATGGTACATGGGATCGACGCGCTTTTTCTGTTCCCGTGCCAGCGCAAAGGCTTCATCCACATAATGCCGATATTCGGCTGTGGCGCTGCCGGGCTGGTAGTCGGAAAAGCTGTTCATTTCCTTGGCACGGCGGGCCGCGTCCTCATTGATGGAATAGTAGTAGTCGGACGCCGCAGGCTCTTTCGCCGGTTGCTCCGGGGCTTCCTGCTGGGGCGGCTCTTGGGCCTCCTGCGGCTGGGCCGGGGCCTCGTAGCCAGCCGCCGCATATTCCTCCACGGTCATACCGGCGTCGGCGGCCTCCTGTGCAATTTCGGCTTCCACCTGCGCTTTGTAGTCCTGCAAGCTCTGGTCGAAGTCGGTCAGTTTCGGCATTTCCGGCAAAGGTTCTCCATGATTGAGCAACGGACGGCACTCCATAGCGTAGTCCACCAGCGCCCCATAGTAGGCGGTTTGCTCCGGCGTCAGGGTGTCGCTGGACGCCAAACGGGTCTGCGCCTCCTGTTCCAGCCGGGACAGGTTGCAATGTAGCTCCATGTACGGGATGATCTCGGTGAGAAAGGCTTCTCGGCTGGCGTGATCCTCCGCCCATGCCTCCGGGCCGCCCTGCCGGGTCAAATGGTCTTTCCATTTTTCATCGTTCAGATAAAAGGTCTGATACTCCCGGATATGCTCAATCAGGGAACCGTCCCGGTCGCCAAAATCCTGCCGCCCGGAATAGCTGTGCGGCTCTCCTTGGAATGTAAAATCAATGCGGAAGTCGGTCTTGTCATAGTAGCCGCCGCCCCGATGTTCTGCGTCCAGCCGGGCAAACAGGGCGTCGGCCTCATGCAGCGGCATTTGCTGGCCCATTTCCAGATCGGGGCTTTCGGTGAAAAGGATCGTTACAACCGGCTCTGCCGTGGGGTCAAGGGTGGGCGGCTGTGCGGCCTTGGCCTCCGCGATTTCTCGGTCAATCCGGCTTTTCACCAGCTCGTCCACATGGCCGTGCTGCATTTCATAGCCGTGTTCGCAAAACTCATTGATAAGGGCAATCACCTTATCCGTGTTGTCCACGGCCTCGGCATACTCCATGATCAACCGGCGTTCCTCGTTGCCCATGCGCTGTCCGTTGCGCTCGGCCCAGTCGATCAGGGCGTTGGCCCGTTCTGTGGGGGTGGCCTCCGGCATAATGGACTTGTTGTTCAAAAGGCCGTCAATCCCATTCCACGGCTGCGGCTCCGGCTGGGCCTCGGCCCGTTGCAGCGTCCCGTCGCCGGAAAGGACAAAGCCCTGTGTCTGAATGGCGTCCAACGTGCCTTGCGTCACCTCGCTGGTGGATTTCACATCGGCGTCAATCAGGGTTTGCAGCATGGCCTTTACACTGTCGGTCATTTCCTGCTGCTGTTCGGGGGGCAGCTTGGAAAACACACTGTCGGGGGCAGGCTGCTCGGCGGCCTGTTCCACGGTCGGCTCCACAGTTTGCTCCACGGCCTGCTGCGCCTGCCGCTGTTGCTGAAGCTCGGCAAGGTGGCCGTCGATGGTGGTAATCAGCTCATGGGCTGTGGCCCGGATGGTTTCAAGGGACGCCCGCAGCTCTTTCAGGTCTTTGCCGGAACTCCAACCGGCCACATACCCAAAGGAATAGTCGGACGTGTCAAGCCCGTAGTGCTGGCATACGGCATAGGCCACGCTCTCGGCCTGCACCTCGCGGGTGCGGCTGTCGGGCCGGTCGGCCTGCTCGGTCACAGGGGCCTCCGGGTCAATGGCGTGGAGCTTGGCATGGGCAATCTCATGGATGGCTGTTTTCAAAGTTTGCAGCTCACTCATGTTCTCCTGTATGGCGATCCGCTTTTCCGTCAGGTGGTAATAGCCATGAGAACCACCGGGGATGTCCTCAAAGGCCATCGGGACGGGGGAAGTCTGTTCCAGCGCCTTGAAGAAGTCCTCGTATTGCTCCACATTCCCGGCCAGCTCGTCCACACCGATAGAGGGCAAGGGTTCGCCCTCGGTCTGGCTCACGTCAAAGACAGACACAATCTTGAACGCCGGAACCTGCGTTTCCTGTATTTCGGTCAACGGCTTGCCGTCCTTGTCCATGACCGGCTGACCCTGTTCGTCCAGCTTAGGCACTTCCTTTTTCACCTTGTAGGGGGCGGGGGCCAGAATCTTGATGCCTTTCTCGCCCCGCTTCACATTGCGGTGAAAATCGTCCCGCCACTTGTTGTAGCCAGCCACAAGCTGGCCGCCCTGCATGGCGATCAGCAGCGTATTGTTGAAGCTGTAACTGTGGAACTTCGCCATAGAGGTGAGATAGGCTTTGTAGCGTTCACTCTCGAAAAGCTCCTGTATGCCGGTTTCCAGCCGGTCGGTGATCTCTTTCATGCGGTCGGCGCTGTTCTGGCTGTTGAGAATGATAGGGACGACGGGCGGCGGGGCCGCAGCTTTGGCGGCGGGCGCTGCCTCCGGCTGCACCGTCTGGGCCGGGGCCTCGTCCCGCAGAATTTCCGGCGCAGGATAGGCCATCACCCGGTATTCCTCTGGTACTGGCTGTCCCTCATGGACGCGCTGCCATTCGTCGCCGCTTTTTACCAGATAGCCATAATCGGTAAAAACACCTTGCTCTGTGTTGGCAATATGCAGGCCAAAACGGGGCAGGAGAATCCCTGCTTTCCATTCCTCCGGCATATCCACCATGCCGGAACGGTTTAGATAGTAGTCGCCCAACTGTCCTGTGCCGGTGACATCCGGCAAATGCACATAAAAGTCCACATTTTCGGGATAGTCGATAATCTGGCCGATACTGTGAAAATCGCTCTGCGGGCTTGTCAGGGCGGCGTTCAGCTCCGCAAGCTCGGCGGCGTCCAGCTTTTCCAGCCTCGCGGCAAGGAAGTTCAGCTCGTTCACGTCGGCGGACAGCACCAGATCGCGGGGCAGCTTAATGGGCCGTTCCTGCGGGCTTCGGTAGTCGTACAAGAAAAAGTCCTGCGGATTGTCGGCACTGATCCCGATTTCCCGCAGGGCTTCTTGCAGCTTTTCGGTTGTGGTCGGCAAAGAAAACCAAAGGCCCTCTTTGCCTTGCTCATAACGCTGTCGGTTATGAAGCAGGATAGAAAACACTTCGCTCATGGGTTCACTCCTTTCTCTGTCTTGTTCCATCAATTTCTGCATTAACTCGTAGTCCTCAATGCTCATGTGGCCGTCATAGGAATACGGGTCAATGTCGTCCCCACGGTAGGGACGCTCATAGAAAGGCAGTCCGGCAGCATGGGCTTTTTCCCTTGCTGCCTCCAACACATCCGGCGGCAGCTCGTCGCTATGGGCCTCCATGAATGGGGCAATGTTGTTCAGGCCGTTGTCGTAGTGGTGCCGGACACCGGCGGCCAGCTCCGCCACGCTCATTTCCTCGGACAGATAGCCGGAATAGTAGCCATTCACCACAATGGCCCGTGGATCGGCGGTCTGTATCTCGGCAAGCCGCGCTCTGTCCTCTGGATAAAGGGTGTCGTCCAGATCAAGGTGGAACGCCTCGGCCTGCCAGCTCCGGCCCTCGCGCCAGAACGCCAGCCATGCAATGCCGTTCCGCAGGTCGTCTTGATACTCTGATACAACGTCCCTAAGACTTGCCATTGGCAGCCCTCCTTTCTTTCAAAAATAGGGGTTTGGGGATTTCCCCAACAAGCAAAATCCCCGGCCCGGCAGGGTGGCCGGGTCAGGGATTTATCGGAAGTGTGGCTACACTTCCTATGCTTGCTACGTTACTCCGTCAGCTCCTTTTCTCCACGCGGTAGTTGACGTACTTCCCGCCGGTATCGGCCAAAAGCACCGTCCCGTCGTAGGTTTTGCCGGTTTTCATGGAGCGCAGGCCCTTTACCTTTGCCTTTCCGTCTTTGAGCAGCGCGGCGGCGATTTTCGGGGTGAACGCCTTGCCTCGTTCCTCAAAAAATTGGTCATTCTTCCACATGACAAACTGGCAGGCCCGGTTTCCGCAGTAATAGTTTTTCTTGCCCTCGTAGACGGCTTCGCCGCAGCGGGGACACTTGCCGATAACAACACGCTCGGCCTGAAACAACTTCTGCGCGTCCTCGCTGATCTGCGAATACCGGGAAATCAGGCTCCGGGTCATTTCCTCAATGCCCGCCATGAAGCCCTCCGGGTCGGCCTCGCCCTTGGCAATGGCCGTCAGCTTGGTTTCCCATTCCGCCGTGAGCTGGGGAGAGGTCAGCACATCCGGCAGGACGCACACAAGGTTGTGGCCGTCCTTGGTGGGAAGTAGCTGCTTGCCTTTGCGTTCCACAAAGCCCATCTGCACCAGCTTTTCCAGAATGGAAGCGCGGGTTGCCGGGGTTCCCAAACCTTGGCGCTCGGCGTCCTCCGGCATATCCTCGGCCCCGGCACGTTCCATAGCGGACAGCAGCGTATCTTCGGTATAGGGCTTGGGCGGCGTAGTGAAATGCTCGGTGATGCTGGCCTCCACCGGGTCAAAGGTCTGGCCCTCGGTGATCTCCGGCAGCTCCCTTGCCAGCTCCGGCGCGTCCTCGTCGGCGTCGGTCTTGAACGACGCCTTGAAGCGGCGCTCAATCTCTTTCCAGCCGGGGGTGAGAATGGTTTTGCCCTTGGCGGTGAACTCGTTCCCGGCGCAGGTGAATGTGGCGGTGACAGCCTCATACACATGGGGCGCGGCCACAGCACACAGCAGCTTGCAGCACACAAGGGACAGCAGTTTCTTTTCGCCCTCGGTCAGCCCGTCAAAGCCTTTCTGCACAAACTCCATCGTGGGGATAATGGCGTGGTGATCGGACACCTTTTTGCTGTTCAGCACCCGGCCAAACTGCGGGGCAATGTCCAGCCCTGCCGCAAAGGAAAGCAGCGGCCACAGGCCGGACACAATGCTTTCCGCTGTGGGCTGCATATCGTCGGTAAGGTACTGGCTGTCGGTGCGGGGATAGGTCAGCAGCTTCTTTTCATAGAGCTGTTGGGCATAGTCAAGGGTCTGCTTGGCGGTAAATCCAAACAGGCGGTTGGCCTCCCGCTGCAAGGTGGTGAGATCGTAAAGGCGGGGCGGCTGCTCCGTCTTTTTCTCACGCTTCACCGATACACAAACGGCCTGCGCTCCTGCACAGGCCGTCTTGGTGGCGTCGGCGTCGTCGGGGTTCAGAAAGCGGTCGCTTGCCGCCTCCATGCCGCCCGCCGCGATATGGACAACGTGGTATTTCTCTTTCTTAAAATTGCTGATCTTGGCCTCCCGGTCAACCAGCATATTGAGGGTAGGCGTCTGGACACGGCCCACGGTCAGGGTCTTGTGATAGAGGATGGAGAAAAGCCGGGTGGCGTTGATCCCCACCAGCCAATCGGCCTGCGCCCGGCACAGGGCCGATTGATACAGGTTGTCGTAGTCGGCCCCCGGTTTCAGGTGGGCAAAGCCCTCGCGGATCGCCGCGTCCTCCATGCTGGAAATCCAAAGGCGCTTGAACGGCTTTTTGCAGCCCGCCATCTGATAGACGAAACGGAAAATCAATTCGCCCTCGCGCCCGGCGTCGGTGGCGCACACAAGGCCCGTCACGTCGGGGCGCTCCATCAGAGAGCGCAGCACGGCAAACTGTCCTTTCTTCTCGGCGGGGATGATGTACTGCCACTCCTGCGGCAAAATCGGCAGGTCGTCATAGCGCCACTTCTTGAAACGCTCGTCATAGGCTCCGGCGTCGGCAAGGGAAACAAGGTGGCCGATACACCAGCTCACCAGATAGCCGTTTCCCTCCATGTAGCCGTCCCGTTTCTGATCCGCACCGATCACGCCCGCAATGCTGCGGGCGACGCTCGGTTTCTCTGCAATTACCAACTGAATACTCATTCCTTATTCCTCCTTATCCTGCGCGGGTTCCTCGTCCTCCGGGGCTGGTTCGTCCTCGTCGTCCTCGTCCTCGCCAAAATCGTATTCGTCCAGCTCGTCGCCGCCCTTGGTGTCGGCCTTGGGCTTCTTAAATTTCAAGAAGTAGAGGGCCGCGCCGCCGCCGATCAAGGCCACCACAAGGAACACCACAAGGCCGCCCATGCCGGTGCTTTTCGCTTCATCTTCCTGCGGCTGCTCGGTTTCCTCCGGCTCCTGCGGCTCCGGCTCCGGGCCGGTACACTCGGTCATATTGGTTTTACATACCGGGCAATTCGTGTTGACGGCTCCTGCCGCGCACTTGGTCGTACAGGTACAGGTTTCCGGGGCGGCTTTGCCGTCCTCCAACAGTGCTTGCAGGTCGGCGTCGTCCACTTGGTTGAGGAAGTGAACGGCGGTTTCCTTGTCCTCGTTGGCGCGGTCGATCAAGATATAAAAGTAGTTGCCCGCCTTGGTGGTAACGGTGATAAGCTGCTTATCCCCGTAAAAATCATCCACCAGTGTTGCGTTGCCCTCCGGGGTGACAGGTACGCCCTCCGGCTCCATGCCGCCGGTGGTAGGTTCTTCCTCCTGCGGTGCCTCGGTGGTTTCCGGCAAAGGCTCCGGGTTGGGGTCAGTGCCACCGGCAAAAGCGGTGGTGGAAAAGGCCGTCAGGCAAAGCACGGCGGCCAGCGTCACGGTAAACGTGCGAATGATCTTATTCTTCATCGGCATTGTCCTCCTGTTCAAAATCCGGCTGCGGGGCCGGGGCGCTCTGCAAAGCGCCGCCGCGCAGGAACGCCGCAAATTCCTCCGGCTTCATGTTCAGGCTGCGCACAAGCTGGATGATCTGCAAATTCTCCTGCTCGGTCTTTGCCGCTTCCAGCTCACGAAGCTGCTTTTGCAGCTCCGCGATCTTGGCCTTGGTTTTCTCAATGTCCTTTTCAATACGGTCAAGTTTGTTTGCCATCGTCAAAACTCCTTTCTGGCGTCACGGCAGACGCCCGTAACAATAGAAATGCTGCTGCCAATAACTCGAATTGAGGTTGGTGTAAGAAATAGGGTAGAGTAGGAAAGCGCCGCCTTGCCACATTTCTGCGGTAGGTCTGCGCAGACCCCTCCCAGAACCGTGCTTGCACCTCTCAATGCACACGGCTCGCCATCTTTGCTCCATTACAAAAATAACTTTTAGAAACCATGATGTATTTTCTGGTGGCAGTCATGGCAGACCGCCAATGTTTTGCGCCGTTTCGCTATCATCACTTGCTCCCAGGGTTCTTTTCCTTTCAGATTTTTCACCTTGTTCACATGATGGATTTCCAGTTTTATGTTTGTTTTGCCGCATAATTCGCATACTCTGGCCTTTAGACGGTCATCTATTGTAGTGCGTCCTTTGGCTACAACCGTAATAACTTTCGGTTCGATGTCCTCACACTTTTTTCCGTCAATCTCGTTAAACTTCGTGAGTCGGCGGACTTTCTTTCCGGCTTTTGTTTCGTAGGGAATCCCCCAACGCTTTTCACCAACACGGTACTTGTCATAAATTTTGGACAGTTTACAACGGTGTTTGCCGGACAGTGTTTTCAGACAGCTATATTCCATGAGATAGCTGAAATAGTTCAGGCTTCGGTAGTTGCTGGCGAGGTGATAGTAGTTGCAAATTCCCCGCAGTTCTGCGTCAAATACCGTCACAATCTCTAAATCTGTGTGGCGCAATAAAGAAAGTCTGCTGGTTGGCTCCAGCTTTCCGTTATCGGCTCTCTGCTTTACAATGCCTTTTGAGAGCAGAAACTTTTCAATTTTATCTTGAAGCGGGATAAGTAGTTCCACGGTGTTATTCATTGTGCGCTGTTTGCATTTCTTCCACGGCTTTACCTGCTGGTCACGACGTACCCGCACATCATAACCGAGAAATCTCGCAGGTGTGTTACTATGGGTAATCAGCGTTTTTTCCTGGCTTAACTCCATTTTCAGAGTATTCTGGATGAACTCCGTGAGTTTCGCTTTTATCCATTCGCAATCCTGCTTGCTCCCGTTGACGGCAATCAGAAAATCATCCGCATAGCGAACATATTTAAGCTTTTTATCATCACACAACTTTGCTGGCGTTTTATGCAATTCGTTGGTTAGCTTTTTGTATTCCACAATCAGCAAGTCACGTTCCAGTCCAGCTTCACGCCGGTCTATTTTTCTCCTTAAATTTGCCCGCTTTCGCTCAATCGCATGGTATGCCGGAGTGGTTCTGTACGGCGTTCTAACGTCAAACTCCCTTTTCAATTCCTCAATATAGCTGTCCAGCTCATTCAGATAGATGTTCGCAAGGATTGGCGAAATAATGCCGCCCTGCGGACAGCCGCTGTAAGTACCGTAGTATTTCCAGTCCTCCATGTAGCCTGATTTTAAGAACAGCCGTATGAGTTTCAGAAATCTGGCGTCTTTGATTTTTTTGCCGATAACAGCAATCAGCACTGTATGGTCGATGTTGTCAAAACAGCCTTTTATATCGCCCTCAACAAACCAGCTTGCACCGATAAACTCATGTTTGAGCTGGGCAAGTGCCGTGTGACAGCTTCTGCCGGGGCGAAATCCGTGAGAATAATTCGAGAAAACCGGTTCATAGACCGCCTCCAAAATCATTCGCATGATTTCCTGAACCAGCTTGTCCGTGAAAGTCGGCAGACCTAACGGGCGCATTTTTCCATTCGATTTCTGGATATAGCTGCGCCGTACAGGTTTCGGGTGGTATGTCTCCGTTCTCAATGCTTCAATAATACGCTCCACATACTCCTCGCTAAATCCGTCCGCCGTATCTTCATCCACGCCTTTTGTCCCAGCCCCCTCGTTGGAGTAGAGGTGCTGGTAAGCAATAGAATAAATATCTGGCCGGAGCAGATAGCGATAAAGCCTTGTGAATACTTCATCATGGTGTTTCTTTGAGTTTTCTTGTAACTTAGTTAAAATCTCCATTGTTGGTTTCAATGAGGTTTTCCTCCCTAATCAATTTTTGATTTTAATACGCTCAGACTGCTTCCCTTCGCTATGTGAGCGGCTTTCCCGCATCCGGTTTACGGCTTTCCCTGTCAATTCAGGGTTCTCAGACTACTATGGAAGCTCCGTTGCCATGCCAGATTTTCAGTGTCTGCCACATAGCCCTTATGGGCGCTCTGGTTTAGGCAATCTCCAGTTAACAGAAGTAGTAGGTAAGTGTGAATTGTCGGATATGCTTTCGTTCCGTTGACACCGGTTCTCCGGCGCGCCGTGCATTTCTTTGATAACCTACCGGAAGGAGACCCTTTCCGGTATTCTGATAACGGGTCAAAAGGTTCACCTTTTTGACCCTGCTTGCACCATAGGTTTCAGGCAAATTTCCTACGCCCACACTGAACAGGGGCTGGGAACTCACAAGATTCAAACCCAGATTTATCCTCATATTCACTTATCCTCGCGGTTCAGTCGCACCCGATTGCCTTTAGGTGACTTACCGCTTTCCTGACGTGCTATGTTCCCGTGTCAGCTTTCGCCTTTCGGTTAGTCAGGTGGATTCCCGCGTTATCTTACGGGGTAGTACCTTCACGCTGTCCTCCTTTCGTCTACTTCTACTTCCGTCCTATCTGGACGCACGTCGCCACAGTGCAACATCACGGAATTGCCCACATAAATACCGACGTGGGAAACGCCGGGGGTGTCGTAAGTGCCGACGAAAAATACAAGGTCGCCGGGCTTGGCCTGCTCCGGGGAAACAGGGGTACAGATATTGCAAAGGCCCTGTGCGCCCAGCCGTCCCACGTCCCATCCGCTGTGATTGATTACCCAGCTCACAAAGCCGCTGCAATCAAAGCTGGTGCTGGGAGAGCTGCCGCCCCACACATAAGGATAACCCACATACTTTTCCGCCTCGGCCATCATTGCGGCAAAGGTGGCGTCCTCCAAAGCCTCCGGGGGAATGTCGTAATAGGTCGGCTCCTTGACGGTGGAAGCGTTGGGATAGGTGCCGTTTGGGAACAGGTCAGGCCGGTTGCCCAGCGTGTGCATATACACCGCATACAGGCTCATTTGTTCCTCGCCCATGATGTAAACAGGCAGATGGGACATATCGAAGTTTTCCAGCTTCACGTTGCAGATGTAGTAGGTGTAGGGAACTTGCACGGTGTAGGTGTTGCCCTCGCTGTCCGTCCGGGTTTCGGTGCGGTATCGGGTTTCGGTTTCAATGGTTTGTGTCAGGGTGTATTGCTTCTCAAAGAGCATGGCAAGGTCGCCTTGCACGTCGCCCAGCGTATAGATGCCCTCATGCAGCGCCGACAGGATGGAAGTCAGCACATAGGGGTCATGGCCGATCTCGTCCAGATCGAAACGGTATTCGTCATAGCCGGGGTGCAGGCTTTCGTAGTGGTCGATCTCGTACTGCAAATCGGCCTCCATGTCCGCATAGGCGGCTTCGGCCCCCAGCATATCGCTGTCCTCGGACAGATAGGACGTGGCCGCCACGCCGGTTCCGGCGCTGCCGAACATGGCCGTACAGGATTGCAGGCCGCCCATAATCAGCATGAGCATAAGGCCCACGCCGCCGATCAGCAGCACACCTTTCCAGTGCCGAGCCACAAAGGACGCGGCCTGTTTGCTTTTCTCGGCGGCTTTCTTGGCGGCTGTGGCGGTGGTTTTGGTGGCGCTGGCTGCGCCCTGTGCCGTCTGGCCCGCCGCCCGTGCTGCCTTGGCATAGTCCCGCTTGATTTTCTGTTTCTGCCAGAACCGGGCCACCGGGTTTTTCACCGCCTGCGCCATTTCCGGGTTGTCCCGCAAGGATTTCTGGTAGATGTACTCCGCATTGGCGGCAATGGCCTTTTTCTCGGCCTTGGCTGCGGCCCGGTAGGGTTTGAGCTTATGACGCCGGATGCCGCTGCGGATGGCTTTTCCCGCTTGGCGCTCGGCAAGTTCTTCTCCCTTATGGCCGCCCTCGACGCCCACATTCTCATGCTCAACCTCATGGATTTTTCCATGCAGATACAGGCCCGCTTCCTCCATCGGACGGCTGGCCGGGTTGGGTTTGAGCTTGGGGGCCGGTTTCTCCACCTTGTCAAAATGCAGCTTGGTTTTGGCCTTGCCCTTGGCCTCGTCATAGACGGTTTCCGTGGTGACGACGCGCTTTTTCGGCAGGGCTTCTTTGGCTGCGTCCAGCTTATCCGCCCGCTTTTCCGCCTTGTGGACGTACTTGGAAAGGGCGGGATCGGCCCGTTCCTCGGCGGTAAATTGCAGGCGGGACGCGGGGCCGGTGGCCTGCGCCGCCGTATTCGCGCCATCCTTGGCGGCCCGCTTCGCCTTGCTGCGCTCCCGGATGTCCCCGGCACGTTCCAGCACCTTTTCAGCGGTGCCGCCCGGCTCGGCTGCGGAATAGTCCTGTTCGGCCTCCCGGCTGGAAATGTTGATGCTCTCGCCGGTGGTCTGGTTATCCAGCGTCAGGCCGTCGCAGGTCATGTGCTGCGTCACCTTGTCACGGGGTTTCAACTGCTTCATAGGGCGTCACCTCCTTGCCTGTCATACTGTTTCGCCCTCACCTAACCGGGTCGTCATAATCTTGTAGAGCTGGCTGCGCTGCGGGATGGGGTTGCGGAACGGCAGGATCACATTTTCATAGATCAAAAGCCCCTCGCCGGGTTCGGAATTGTCCACATACCGTAATTGCTGCGGGGAAATGTTCAATCGCTCCGCAAGGATACGCCGGTCGCCGGACGCCTGATTGAGCAGGCAAATGAAGTCGCTGTTTTCCAGAATGTTTTCGATCTCCGGGGAAGAAAGCAGGTCTTTGACGTTCTGGGTCGCCCCGGTCGGGATGCCGCCCCATTTTCTGAACCGCTTCCAAATCTCGCAGGAGAAAGCTGCCGTCTGTTCCTCTCGCAAAAGCAAATGGAACTCGTCGCAGAAGTACCACGTCGCCTTGCCTTGGCTGCGGTTTTGGGTCACACGGCCCCAAATCTGGTCTTGGACAATGAGCATCCCCAGCTTTTTGAGTTGTTTTCCCAGCTCTTTAATATCAAAGGCCACAATGCGGTTCTCGATGTTGACATTGGTACGGTGGTTAAAGACGTTCAGGCTGCCGTTTACATACAGGTCAAGGGCCTGCGCCACACGGTCAGCCTCCGGGATATGCTGGTCTAACAGGGCTTTATGCAGGTCGGAAAGGATCGGCATATTCTCCGGGCGGGGGTCTGCCAGATAAGGCCGGTAGATCACCTGCACGGCCCGGTCAATGACCGTCTTTTCAATGGCTTCCAGCCCGTTCTTGCCGCCCATGACAAGCTCACAGAACGACAGCACGAAATCACTTTTCAAGGCCAGCGGATTTTCGTCCTCGCTGTAATTCAGGTTGATGTCCAGCGGGTTCACATAGGATTTGCTGGTAGGCGACAGTTTCACCACTTGGCCGTGGAGCCGCTTCACAAGGGGATAATATTCCGCCTCTGGATCGCAGATATATACATCGTCCGGGGTACAAAGGAACACACTGACGATCTCGGATTTACAGCTCATGGACTTGCCAGAACCGGGAGTACCCAGCTTCAAGCCGTTGGGACACCGCGCCCGTTTTCTGTCCAGCATAATCATGTTGCCGGTCTTGGCATTGACGCCGTAATACATGGCGTCGCCGCCCATGAAAAGCTCCTGTGTCACGAAAGGCACGAACACGGCCACGCTGGAAGTCGTCAAGGAACGCTCGATCTTGATGTGGTTGGCCCCCAGCGGCAGGCTGCTCATAAGACCCTGTTCCTGCTGGTAGTCCAGACGGACAAGGGAACAGTTGTATTTCTGCGCCACGCCTGCGGCCCAAAATACATCGTTCTCCAACTTCTGCCGGGTATCAGCGGTGTTCATCACCAGAAAGGTGATCTGGAACATTCGTTCATTCCGGCTTTGCAGGGTTTTCAAAAGCTCCTTGGCGTCCTGTCCGTAGGTGGCAAGGTCGCTGGGCAGGATGTCCATGTCGTAGCCGCTGCGGACAGCTCGTTTCTGTTCCTGTATCTTCATGGCGTCAAGGTCGGTGATCTTGCGCTTAACCGTCTTGATTGCCTCGCTCTGGTCGATGGCCTGCACATGGAGATTGACGACAATGCCGTTTTCCGTGTTGAGGAAGTCGGCCAGCATTTCGTCCGACAGCTCCGGGGACAGGATGTTTAAGAAGCTCACGGCCCCATACTTGCCGCCCAGCCCGAACATCCGGGAATTGCCGAAACGGAACGAGGACGGGGCAATAAAATCTTTGGTGGAGAGGCCGGACGGGGCCAGCCATTTCCATTCAAATTGAAACGGCTCGGCGTCGGGGTGGAGTACCCCATGCAGCACTTCCAGACGTTCCTTGGCGTCCAGCACATGAGCCACGGCCCCCATCGTCTTGAAATAGCCCAGCAGGTCGGTTTCAATGCGGGTCAGACGGGCGCGGGCCATTTTCAGGTTGTCGGCCTCGATGGTGAATGTCAGGAACTTGCGCTTGGTGAGGCCGTTGTTGCCCCGCACAAGCTGGTCTTGCAGGATGCCGGAATACTCCGCCCGGATGTCGTCGAAGTCGTCCCCCTGCGCCTTGATCTCAAAGCTCTTGGCGTACTGCTTGGGGTCGGTCTTGCGGTTGACAAAGGAAAGCTGGACGTGGATAGAGGCGTCCAGATAGTTGTAGAGATCGCACAGGTTTTCAAAAATAGCCGTCTTGGTGTCGGCCTGTGCAAGCTGATAGCTGATGTCGGCAAACTCGATGCACTTGCTGAACGTGTTGGCCGTCACCTTACAAATCCCGTCCGGGTACATGGCCTGATACGGGATGCTGGCCTGTGCGGAATGGGCTTTGCCGTCGCCCTTATACTTGCGGATGATGGCCTGTATTTCCCGCTTTTCGGCGCGGGTGAGCTTTACAGGCGGCTCGTTTCTTTGCTTTTCGGACAATCGCATTTACCTCCTTTTCCATTTGGTGCTGCCGCATAAGGGCAGTATAGGCGTTGTCGGTTTGGTAGGGCCTTTCCTTGGGCTGGATAAAGCAGCACTGGACGATCTGCCATACCACCACTTCAAGGGGCTGGCCGTGGCGCTCATACAGGGCCAGCAGGAAGCCCGGCAGCATGGCGAACACCATAATCAGGGCCGCCGCGCTGCCAGTCACCCGGCCCCGGAGCAAAAAATAAAGCGGGACGCCTACGAGAAGCGCACCGCCGAAGCAGATCAGTTGCCGTTTGGTAAGGCCAAACACAATCTTGGATTTTACACGGGTCAAATCCTTTGGCACGGTCACATAAGCCATTCAAATCACCTCGTTTCTGATACAGTTTCTTGTGGGGTCAGGGAAAGATCACTGTCCACCTCGTTTCCCCAAACGTCCCAGCCGGGCGCTTTCTGTCTGGCAAACAGCTCCACGCGGGGCAGGTCGCCCGCCAGCTCAATGATTTTGTCACGGGTCACGTCCGGCTTTTTGCTGTGTTCCTCCACAGGGGAAATAATAAACTGATGGACACCGGCGCTGCGGCGCTTGGGCTTGCCTCGTTTGGCAAGCAGGCAGATTTCCGCATTGCCTCTCGTCCAGTAGCCCAGCCCATAAAACCATGTGGGGCTTTTCTTGTTGAGCTTCAACCAGACAAAGGCCACCGTCTTGAACGTAAAGCCCCATGCCCGGATCAGGCGCAGGGCTTCCGGGAGCTGCGGGAATGTGGCCCACAAAAACAGCAGACAGTCCTTTTCCGCCAGTGTTTCCACCGGCAGGGCGCACAGCTCGTCAATGCTCATGGTGGGATAGTGATGTTCCGCCGCACCTGTTTTCTTGCACTCATACCGCCACGGCGGATCGGCGTAAATGATGTGGTATCGTTTCTTTTGTACTTCCTCGATGGTTGGTAGTCCTCCTGTCTGTTAATGTGCAGTAAAGACGGCTTTCGATATGCTGCCGGTCTTGAACAGACAGAAGCAGAGTAGAACCGTGTAGCCCATACAGCCCCAAATGGCCCCGGATATATCCGCTGCCTGTCCGATTTGCTGGATCAGCACCGCATAGATGCCGACAACCACCATAATCAAAAAGGCTTGGAAGCCCAGCGCCAACAGGGATTTCAAGTAGTTCTGGCCGACGCCGCGCCACTCCGCATTGCCCAGCGTGGCAAGGGGGATCGGCCCCAGCGCGGTCACGGCATAAATCTCAATCATTCTGCCGTAGGTCACAAGGAAAATACAGATGGAAAGAATGTTCATCGTCAGCCCCACAACAAGGGTCTGGAACCACAGGCCGAGCAGCGGCCCGATGTCCATAGCTTCCAGTTGTGCTTCAAGGTCGGGAATGAGGGTGTCAAAGTCAATGCTGGTTTCCCCGATAATCACCCCGGCGCTCTGGTTGACGACGGCTTGGGTGGCGTCGAAAACGCCCATGACGATATTCCATGTGTTCGTCACTATGAGAATGGCAAAAGCACTTTTGAAAATCCAGCGAAAAAACATGGACGTGTCAAAATCGTGCATATTGTTCTTTTCCACGATCATGTCTATCAGTTCATAGCACATGATAACGGCAAGGATCGCCGCTGCAATGGGGACGATCACCGTGTCCGACAGGGATTGCAGCATATTGAATATGCCGCTGTTCCACGCTTGCGGCGTCGTCCCCACATCCGAGGCGATTTCCCCGACTTTCGTATTGACCGTGCTGAACAGCCCGGACAGGTTGCCCATGATGCCGTCGATTAAAATGCCTTTGATCCAATCCCCTATGAGTTCGCCTATCATGTGGGTTCACCTCCTTTGCCGCGCCCTCCCGCATGGAACCGGGAGAGCGCGGCGGGGTTTCAGGATTTAACAGTTATGGTTGGGTTGGTTGGCGGACAGCCGGGCCGATCAGCCCAGCAGACCAGACAGCAGGGGAACCAGAGTGACGCCGATCAGGGCAACACCACCGCCCGCGACGAGCTGCTTGACGCCCTGCGACTTGCTGGCCGGGTTATCCTGACCGTAACCTTCCAGAAGGTTGATGCCGCCCCAAACACACAGCGCACCGCCGAGGCCCACAACGATAGTCTGCAAAGTAGTAACCGCACTATTGAAAAATTCCATAAATTTACCTCCATAAATTTCAGTTTGATATGATTGGTTGATAAGGGAAAGCCGCCGGTCATTCGTTCACGGCGGCCATATCTTCATCCGACAGGTCTATGTCGTAGAGGTCAAAGGTTTCCTCCTGCGAAACCACTCGCTGCCGTTTCCGGCGCAGGGCGGTCAAGTACCTGTCCACGTCAAAATAGTTCTTCTTGTCGGCGTCGGAAAGGTATTTATAGCGGGGATGACGGGTAATGTCGTATTTCTCACTGAAAAACGGCCTTACACCGCGCACCTGCAAAATACACTTGCCTCCGTCCATCGTTGCGATCTCGTCCTGTGACATCAACTCCTTTCCTAACTTCTGATAGTTCAATCCGTGAGAGGTCTGTGCGCCCCGGTTTTCACTCTGGTTGTAGCTGTCGATGGTTTCTTTGCCCAGCACGTCAGAGATTTCCTTGGCGTTCTTGCCCCGCCCACTAAGGAAAAGCGTACAGTCGCAGTTGTCGGAAATGATTTCCGCAGCGTCCTTGTAGATGGCCTTTAACTGTGACTGGCTTTGCAAAATAATAGAAGCCGAGATTTCCCGGCTTCGGATGGTGGCGATCAACTTGTCAAAGTTGGGTATCTGGCCGATGTTCGCAAACTCGTCCAGAATCATCCTTACATGAACCGGCAGCCGCCCGCCGTATTTATCATCGGCCCGGTCACAAAGCAGGTTGATAAGCTGGCTCTGTACCATTGCCAGAATGAAATTAAAGGTGGTGTCCGTGTCCGACATAATCAGGAACAGCGCCGTTTTCTCGTCCCCGATGGTGTCAAGTTCCAGTTCGTCGTCCTCCATCAGTTCCCGCACCTCGCGGATGTCAAACGGGGCCATTCTCGCGCCTGCGCTGATAAGGATTGAGGAACGGGTCTTGCCCGCCGAAAGCAGGAATTTTTTATACTGACGGACGGCAAAATGGTCGGGGTCGCTTTCCTCCAATCGCTCAAACATCAAATCCACCGGCGATTGAAATTCCGGGTCGTCCTCGCGGGCTTCGCTGGCATTTATCATTTCAAGCAGCGTCGTGAAGTTCATTTCTTCCTCCGGCGCTTCCTGCCAGATATAGCCGATCAGGGCCGTGTAGAACAGCCGTTCCGATTTCACCCAAAAATCTTCGGCGGATTTTTCCCCCTCTCCCTTGGTATTACAAATCAGGGTGTTTACCAGCTTCAACACGTCTTTTTCCGAGTGCAGATACCGAAACGGGTTGTACTTCATGCTCTTGGAAAAGTTGATGGTGTTCAGCACTTTCACACGGTAGCCGCTGCGGATAAGGAGCTGGCCCACTTCACCGATCAGGCTGCCCTTGGGATCGGTTATCACAAAAGAGGTCGGATAGTCCTTGGACACACATTGCATCAGGTTTGGTTTTACGAAGAATCGGGTCTTGCCGGAGCCGGAACCGCCGATTACCAGAATATTTTTATTTCTTGCGGTTTTGGGGTCTTTCGGCCTGTTGTTCATGGTGATCCGTTCCGTCTGTGTCAGCAGAATATTGTTGTCAAAATTGGGGTCGATATAGGGGGCTATATCCTTGGGGCCGCCCCATCGGGCGCTGCCATATTCCACGCCTTTGCGGTATTTCTTGGCGTTCTTGCCTTTGCAGTACACCATAAGCCGCAGCGCCGCAGCACCGGCGACGCCGATCAGCAGGTCAAAGAGGTGGAAGCTGGGGGCAGCACTTTCAAAGGCCGCCGCGCAGCCGTCCGCAAAGTGCAGGAGCTTTTGGGAAAGGTCGATGCCCTCCGCCAGCCGGTACGCCTGCCCCAGCTTGCCGAACAGATAGACAAACAGCAGATAAGGCAGATTGGCGATTATCAGTTTTTTCATTTCCGGCTTCATCGTGACAGCCCCCTTTCTTTGAATTTTTCCTTGGCCCGGTCAGCGTGGCGGGCCGCTGCCTTTTCCTTGCTTGCGGCAATGTCCTTGCGGATCGAGGGCCGTTCCTCCCGCTGCAACTTCTTGGCCGTGAACTCCTTGAACGCCTGTTCCATGTTGTCGGCGTCCTTGGCCTTGAAAATCACGATGTAGTGCGGGGGCTGGGTGGTGGTGTCTTTCCGCAGCGTGAAGTCCACGCCGTATTTCTTGGCGCAGGGCTTAAACAGTCCAATGTTGGCGTCGGTGATCTCGATATTGGACAGGGCCGCCCCGTGCTTTTTGAGCTGCTTTAGGCTCTGCTGGCCGTGGTGCAGCTTGGTCTTGCCCTTGTTTTGGGTTTCCAGAAACTTACGGGCCGCCGCTTGCAGCACTTGGATTGTCAGCTTGGCCGATTTGATGGAAAAGGCTATTGTCTTTTGGGTTACTTCCTCCTGCAATCGCTATCCCTCCTTTCGCAGAAGTGCGGCGGCACGGTTAAGGTGGCACCGTCAGCCGCCGCAGAAAACAGAAAAGGGACAGCCGCTTGCGCCGGTTGTCCCCGATTAAATCCTCACCCGCAGGCCGGAAAGGTCGTCGGCACGGATGCCAACCAGATACCAGTTGGCCCCGTACTCAATGCGGGTGGGCTTCCACCTGCCGCCCACCATCACGTCAAAGGTTTCCCCACAGTGCAGGCCGCCGTAGTAGTCCGCCAGATCAAAGCGAATGTCGTAACGGTCGCTGCGCTCGTCGAAAATCAATGCACCCTGTTTCATAGAGCCGTCCTCCTTTCAGATTTTGCCGGTATTCATGTCATGGGCCACCAGCGCGGCATAGTAACCGTTGATCGTACTGGGCGCATTGAACAGCATAGCCAGCAGGTATTTCTTGATATTGCGGATTTCCGAAGTGTTCTTGCTCAAACAGTCAAAGACAAACTCGATGTGAGAGCTGTCCAGCTTCATAAACTTGGATTTCACCAGCTCTGCCGGGTAATCGTCCCCGGCAATGCGGATGGTCTTGCGGGCGCTGCATACAGTTTCCACCAGCAAGTCCACAATCTCGTCCAGTGTTTCCCGGTCAATGCCCTTGACGTGCTGCAAAGGTGTTCGTACTCGATGTTGTCCATGATGATTTGACGATAAATCTCTATGGCGCTCTGTGATTTCGCTTCCGTTCCTTTCCGTTCCGGCGGCTGTGCCGCTTCGTCCTCCAAAGGAGAGGGTCGGGAAAGGATAGGAATGGGATCGGTAATTGATACATCAGTAATTGATTTTTCTTTACTTGATATATCTTTATTTAATTGCGTTGGTTTTCCCAACGTAGGCTTTTCCTGCGTTGGATTATCCAACATTGGATTTTCCAACGTAGGTGAATCCGGCACAGGCTGGGGCTGTTCATAGATCACATAGTCCGCGCCGCGCAAGCGCCCTTGGCTGTCGCGCTCACGGGATCGGACGATGTACCCGGCCTGTTCCAGCTCCCGGATTGCGGCCCGGATCGCGTCGATCTGCTCCCGGTTGATAAGGGATAAGCCTTTGAGCGTATAGTCCCAATCTTCCGGCAGGGAGAGCATTTGCGATAACAGGCCCTTGGCTTTCAGGGATAAGTCCTTGTTCCGCAGGTGGTGATTGGACATCACCGTGTAGCCCTTGTTACGCTCTACACGAAATACTGCCATGTTCTCAACTCCTTTCACTCGAAATGTCACCGCGTCGTAGGCGGTCAGCTTGCCCGGCTGGTAGGGACATTCCTCATACACACAAAACTGGTACTTCCAGTGCGGGCGGTAGAAACGGCAGGTGCCGCAGTCCTCCGGCGCTCCGGCCTCGCCGCTGTCAAAGTGGTCTGCGCCCGGCCTCGTCTGCATGAGCTGTTCAAAGGCCCGGTCGCTGCCGGAAGTAAAGTACATAGGCGGTCGCCTCCTTTCTGGTTTTGGGCGCAAAAAAAGCGGCGTCCTGATCTCCCCAAAGGGGAAAAGAGAACGCCGCTGTCTGCGGTGTCGTATTCAATTTTCGATGTGTCACTATTTGGGCGGTGGGCTTCACGGGAGGCAGAAGCGTGTCAAAGCTCAATCCGAAAGTAGTAAATCGGTAGTAAATTCAGTTCTTATATCCCGTGAAATGCCCGTATTTCCGGGCTTTTTGGAGATAATCAGAGTTGTTAATAATAAGAAAAATGATAAGGTTTCCTACATGACACAGCTGGGGCAGAGCAAGGCCACCAGCCAGATTGTGCTGAAAAATATCTACAGCGGTGAGGGCTACCTGCAGGTGGGCCGCGCAACCTGCTGATTCTGCTCTGTATTCTGGCTGTGTCTCTGGCCATCACGGCCCCTGTCAGGAAACAAAGGCTGAAGTGTTTGCCCGCAGATTTAAGGAAGTTAAAATGCGCTAGAGCGTATTTGAAAATTCATTCCCGCCATCGGCACGCTCTAGAGGACTCCTTGACAAGCATTGATACCTGCAATAATATAATCTCATAGGCCAGCGCGCGTTCAGCGAACCTGGCCAATTGCTTAAGGAGGAAAAGAGACATGTTAAGTACAGGAATAAAAGCGCCGGATTTCACATTAAAAGATAAGGACGGAAAGGAAGTGAGCTTATCCTCTTTTCTTGGCAGGAAGGTGGTTTTGTATTTTTATCCAAAGGACAACACACCCGGATGCATCAGGGAGGCATGCGCCTTCGCAGGCGCGTACATTGGATTTAAACAGAGGAACGTGGAGGTCATAGGCGTGAGCAGGGACAGTGAGAAGTCCCATGCCAACTTCGCCGCCAAGCATGAGCTTCCCTTCATCCTCCTGTCCGACCCGGAGCTTACTGCCATTCAGGCATACGATGTGTGGAAGGAGAAAAATCTTTACGGCAAGGTTTCTATGGGAGTGGTGAGAAGCACCTATGTAATAGATGAGAATGGCGTCATCGAGAAGGTATTTGAAAAGGTAAAGCCGGATACCAATGCCCAGGAGATACTGGATTATCTGGATGGTAAGGCGGAATAGAAAAAGGCAGGCGTGTCATGGACGCCTGCCTTTTCGGATGGGCCCGGCGCGCCGTTTCCTTGTAGTAACGGTCCTGGTCTTTTTGAATTCCTGTATTACATGTTCAATTTCATTATAATCCCGTTCAAACAGGGCATTGCTTATCTGCTTTGAGAGTGTATCCTCAGGTATCCTTTCTGCGATTTTATCAATGACGAATTGTTTGCTCTTTTCCTTATATTTAGGCATCTCATTCAGTTCCTGGATATGGGCCAGCTCCGGCAGGACCATGACGATATCCGCTCTGGATTTCCTATCTGTTTTTCTTCCAGAATACGTATTTTTCCGCACATTTCCTCTAGGAAATCAAAGAGAGGCTCCCGTATGTCCTTATCGCGGAGCATGGATTTACAGCTCCTATTCTTTCAACCGTTTTACAGCTGCGCTGAATAACAGCATGCCTGCGCAGGGAATGATATTGGAAGCCATTCCGATTTCAATGCCAGCATATTCAGACACTATGCCGATTATCCAGGGCATGATGATGGCGCCGCTGCTGGCAGCTGGAAGCATAATTCCCATGCTGGCCGCGCTGGTCATACGGCCCGCGCTGGCCACGGCAGTGGGATTCATGCCGGCCATGGCAAAGGCAAAGGCGAACAGCAGGAGAATGGCAGTGGTCTGGGTACTGGCCATCATCAGGCCCATGTAGAAGATGATGCAGCCAATGCCCATTTTAATCATGGCGGAATAGCTGTTTTTGATAGGGATTACAAATGCTATGAGCAGGCGGGCAATCAGCGTGGCTCCCCACATCACGGTTACGGTGTAGGGGCTGAGAGATCCTGATATGATGCCGTTTCCCTTAAAATATGTAACCATCCAGCCGGTTACGCTGGTTTCCGCCGCGTTCTGGCAGAACAGAAGACCGGTGAGCATCCAGAATTTTCTGCTTTTAAGGAAGCTTTTATCTATATTCCAGTCCTTTTTCATGGCCTTTGTTTCGGCGGGAGTCACACAGAAGGTCAGCCACAGCAGGAAACCGCAGGCTGCTAACACCAGCATGGGGACGGTATTTCCTGCTTTCATGGCGGCGGCGATGAAGAATGGACACAAAAGCGCGCCCAGGGCGTAGCAGCCGTGCATGATGTTCATGCCCTTTGTACGATCGCCGGAGTTATCGGCCACCAGTATGGTACAGGTATTGATGGTGCTTCCTTTAGCAACGCCGACCATGAAAAATCCCAGCATGAGAACCAGCATCCATCCGGAAAAACCCATGATCATATATCCGGCCCCATAGCCTGCTGTCAGGAGCACCACTGTTTTCTTGGTGCCGATTTTTGCGGGCAGCATGCCTGAGGCAAAGCCGGCCAGCAGATTGCCTATGCTCATAAGGGACAGCAGTGTCCCTGTCATGCCATATGCAAAGCCGTAGATTTCCTGCAGAATGCTTACGACCACACCGCTGCTGATGGCACATATGCCGCTTAGAAAAAATGCGAAAAATCCCGCGTTTCTCTGAAAAATTTGTTCCTTTTCCATGATGCTCATGTCCTCCCTGACAGATTTCAGACGGGTAAAACGCCCTGGCGGGCAAAACCCGGCGACAAAATAAAAGAAGCCTTGATAATCCAAAGCTTCTCGAGTAGCGGAAGGGAGATTTGAACTCTCGACACCACGGGTATGAACCGTGTGCTCTAGCCAACTGAGCTATTCCGCCATATTAAGTTTGGTAGATAGTGGGGCCTACAGGGCTCGAACCTGTGACCCTCTGCTTGTAAGGCAGATGCTCTCCCAGCTGAGCTAAGACCCCATATCCTGCCGTCGTTTGTGTCTCACTCGCGACTGCCTGTACAGTATATGATAAATTGTGGTAATTGTCAAGACTTTTTTTACAACTTTTTTTATAGAAATTTTCTTAGTGTTTTATAGGGTATTATGCTATAATTTAAGGCAGAGTAAAATATTAGAAAGGACGACCTGAATCCTTCATGTATAACTTCATTGTAAATCCCAAAGCAGGCTCCGGCAAGGGTCTCAGAATCTGGAAAGCCATAGCCCGTTATATGGACAGTCATAATATTGAATACGAAGTTTTCCTGACAGAAGGCATTGGGGACGCAAGAACCGCAGCAAGGCGGCTGACAGACAGTCATGATGAGCCCAGATATATCATCGCCGTGGGCGGGGAGGGGACCATGAACGAGGTTCTGGACGGTGTGTCTTTCCATGGGCCTTTAAGTCTGGGTTATATCCCGGCCGGTTCCGGCAGCGGCCTGGCCAGGAGTCTCCGCATGCCCGGACGCACCATAAAGTGTCTTAAGAAACAGCTGGCCCCCCGGCATTTCACCATGATTGATTACGGAGTCCTTACCTATGGAAATCAGGAGGTATCCCACCGACGGTTCCTGGTCAGCGCCGGAATCGGATTTGACGCGGCCGTCTGTCAGGATGCCCTGTCTTCCAGATGCCGTCAGCGTTTAAATCGTTTCGGTATGGGGAAACTTTCTTATATACTCATAGGCATACACCAGTTTTTTAAATGTAAATCCAGCAAAGGATATATTTTATTAGACGGGATAAAAAAGGTAGAGTTTAACAACATTCTTTTCATATCCTGTCACATACAGCCCTCAGAGGGCGGCGGCTTCCTCTTTGCCCCCAGGGCAGACGGAAGCGACGGAAAATTAAACATCTGCGTCATGAGCCACAGCACCAGGATAAAGCTGATACCCGTTCTGCTGTCAGCCCTCATAGGAAGGCGGCGGCCCAAAGGTGTCAGAACCTACGAATGCAGAGAAGTATCCATCCACACAGAAGCAGCGCTGCCCGTCCATGCAGACGGCGAGAGCTGCGGCTTCCAGACAGACATCCAAGCCAGCTGCATAGCCAGGAAGGTAAGGATGATGATATGACGCAGGCAATGAGCCATGCAAAATAAGACAGAAGGAAATCTTCGTTGTGCTCGCACAAAAGAAGATTTCCTTATGGCTTATTTTATAGGGCGAAGCCCGACACCGTGATGGAGCGCAGCGCAATCACGGTGCACATGGCGGAGTAATGTAATCACGGTGCACATGGCGGGGGAAACGGTATCGCGATGAACACGGAAGGAGACACTATGAGAATCGGACAAGGATACGATGTTCACAAATTAGTACAAGGCCGCGATCTAATCTTAGGCGGCGTCAATATCCCATATGAAAAGGGCCTTCTGGGCCATTCCGACGCGGATGTTCTGGTCCACGCGGTGATGGATGCCCTGTTGGGGGCTGCTGCCCTGGGAGACATCGGACAGCATTTCCCGGACACGGACCCGGCATATAAAGGTATTTCCAGCATAGAACTGTTAAGGAAGGTAGGAGAACTTCTGGACGGGAAAGGCTACGTGGTTGAGAATATAGACGCCACCATCATAGCCCAGCGTCCCAAACTGGCCCCATACAGGCCCCGGATGGCGGCTAACATAGCAGACGCCCTCCGCCTGGATGTGTCCAGGGTAAGCGTCAAGGCCACTACAGAGGAAGGACTTGGATTTACGGGAACCGGGGAAGGAATTTCTTCTCAGGCAATTACCTTATTGACGGAAACAGCAGATTACTGCTATGATAGTAAGATAATGGAAGGCGGCTGTGGAGGCTGCCCTGGCTGCAGCCGTGCGAATGTAGAATAAAACAGGATAAAACACGTTCTGACACAGCTGACCTGGCATGCTCCAGACATGCCGCAGGAGATTCATTTGAGGAGAATAAGAGTATGAAGATATTTAACACACTGAGCAGAAGAAAAGAGGAATTTGTTCCGCTGACCCCGGGAGAGGTCAAGATGTACGTCTGCGGTCCCACGGTGTATAATTTCATCCATATAGGAAACGCCAGGCCCATGATTGTATTTGACACGGTTCGCAGGTATTTTGAGTATAAGGGATACGACGTGCGCTACGTGTCCAACTTCACGGATGTGGATGACAAAATCATCAAAAAGGCAATCGAGGAGGGTGTGGACGCGGATACAGTGTCACGCCGGTACATTGAGGAGTGCAAAAAGGACATGGCAGCCATGAATGTAAAGCCTGCTACCGTCCATCCCCAGGCAACCCAGGAAATCTGCGGCATGCTGGAGATGATACAGACCCTTATCGACAAAAATCACGCCTATGTGGCAGGGGACGGGACCGTGTACTTCAGGACCGGTTCTTTTAAGGAATACGGAAAGCTGTCCCATAAGAACCTGGATGAGCTTCAGTCCGGGTTCCGTGAAATCAAGGTCACCGGCGAGGAGGGCAAGGAAGACCCCAATGATTTCGTGCTCTGGAAGCCTAAGAAGGAAGGAGAGCCTTTCTGGGAGTCGCCGTGGTGCGACGGACGTCCGGGCTGGCATATTGAGTGCTCCGTTATGTCCAAACGCTACCTGGGCGAGCAGATTGATATTCACGCCGGCGGCGAGGATTTGATATTCCCACATCATGAGAACGAGATTGCCCAGAGTGAGTGCGCCAACGACAAGAACTTTGCAACATACTGGATGCACAACGGGTTCCTGAATATTGATAATAAGAAAATGTCCAAATCCCTAGGGAATTTCTTTACAGTAAGGGAAATCAGTGAAAAATACGACTTGCAGGTGCTGCGTTTCTTCATGCTCAGCGCCCATTACCGCAGTCCCCTTAACTTCAGCGCAGACCTGATGGAGGCTTCCAAGAATGGTCTGGAGCGTATACTGACCTGTGTGGAGAAGTTAAGGGACCTGGAGGCAAAGGCATCAGACAGCCCCAGGACAGCCGGGGAGCAGGGAAATATGGAAGAGGCAGATAAGCTTCGGGGCAAGTACGAGGAGGCCATGGATGATGACTTCAACACCGCGGACGCCATTTCAGCCATATTTGAACTGGTGAAGCTGGCTAATACCACGGCAGATGAATCCAGTACCAGGGAATTCGTATCTTATATGAAGACAATGATAGAAGAACTTTGCGATGTACTGGGCATTATCACGGAGAAGAAGGAAGAAGTGCTGGACAGCGAGATCGAAGAGATGATTGAAGCCAGACAGCAGGCCAGGAAAGAGAAGAATTTTGCGCTGGCGGATGAAATCCGCGGAAAGCTTCTGGATATGGGAATTATATTAGAGGATACCAGAGAGGGCGTAAAGTGGAAGAGAGCGTAACCATTCAGGAATTTCTCACATATTATAGACAGTGCATGAGGCTTGAACCAGTGGATGAGAATTCTTACTCGCCACTGGTTCTGGCCTATATTGGAGATTCGGTGTATGAGGTCATCATACGCACCAAGGTGATAAACCGGGGAAGCATGCAGGTAAATAAAATGCACAGGCAGAGCTCGGAGCTTGTAAAGGCCGGTACGCAGGCAGAGCTCATAAAGGCCATTGAGAACATGCTTACCCGGGAGGAGCACGCTGTGTTCAAGCGGGGACGCAACGCAAAATCAGCCACATCAGCCAAGAACGCGTCTGTCATTGATTACCGCATGGCCACAGGGATGGAAGCCCTGGTAGGGTGGCTGTTCCTGAGACAGGAATACAACAGGCTGGTATATCTGATAAGCCAGGGACTTGAGAAGCTGGGCAGGATGCCGGACCCGGAAGGAGATAAGACATGAGATACGAAGAACTGACCATAGAGGGGCGCAATGCTGTGCTGGAGGCATTCCGGTCCGGCAGGACCATCGACAAGCTGTTCGTCCTGGACGGCTGTCAGGACGGTCCGGTGCGCACCATCCTGAGGGAAGCCAGGAAATACGATACCATCATTAACTACGTGCCAAGGGAGAGGCTGGACCAGATATCCGAGACAGGAAAGCATCAGGGTGTTATTGCCTATGCTGCGGCCTATGAGTACGCCGAGGTGGAAGATATGCTGAAGGCGGCAGAGGAAAAGGGAGAGCCGCCCTTCCTCATACTGCTGGACGGCATAGAGGATCCCCACAATCTGGGAGCCATCATCCGTACGGCCAACCTGGCAGGGGCCCATGGCGTCATTATTCCCAAACGCCGCGCCGCGGGGCTGACAGCCACCGTGGCAAAGACATCGGCAGGAGCCTTAAACTACACGCCGGTGGCAAAGGTCACAAATCTGACGGCTACCATGGAAGATTTGAAGAAAAAGGGCATGTGGTTTGTCTGTGCCGACATGGGCGGAGAACTCATGTATAAGATGAACCTGAAAGGTTCCATCGGACTTGTGGTGGGAAATGAAGGAGAGGGGGTCGGAAAGCTTGTGCGCGAGCACTGCGATATGGTTGCTTCCATTCCCATGAAGGGAGATATTGATTCCCTGAACGCGTCAGTTGCGGCAGGCGTGCTGGCCTATGAGATTGTAAGGCAGCGCCTGGAGATGTAGTCCTTTTAGAGATAAAGGAGTGATAATGTTATGAAGACAGCATATAAACCTGTTGTAAAGTTTGCAGCGGCAGCGGCCTTTTTTGCCGTCATCAGCATCCAGGCACCGGCGACGGCCCTGGCTTACACAAAGCCTGCCGGAAGCCATGTACTGACTCCCATTGCTTCCGGGGTCACTGCATACAGCAACGAGAAGGCCACTCTGGATGCATCCAATGTGTCAGAGGGCTATATCATGGTAAAGTATACGGGAAGCGTTGGCAAGATTAAGGTTCAGATTACAAAAAGCGGTTCCGAGACATATACATATGATTTAAGCAGCAGCGGCGTATACGAGGTGTTCCCTCTGTCTGAGGGCAGCGGCAGCTATTCGGTGAAGGTGTTTGAAAATATCCAGGGAAACCAGTATTCCCAGGCGTTCAGCCAGAATGTAAATGCCAGCATAACCAATCAGTTCGGACCCTTCCTTTACCCCAACCAGTATGTGAATTTTAATGCGGCCAGCGCCGCGGTGCAGACAGGCGCGTCCGTGGCTGCCAGCGCAACGGACCAGCTGGGCGTGGTGTCAAATGTTTATAATTATGTAATCAACAACGTTACCTATGATACGGCCAAGGCAAGTTCGGTCCAGTCCGGCTATCTGCCCAATGTGGATGTGGTTCTGGCGCAGAAAAAGGGTATCTGTTTTGACTATGCGGCTCTCATGACAGCCATGCTCAGGTCCCAGGACATTCCCACCAAGCTGGTAGTGGGTTATACGGGGAATCTGTATCACGCGTGGATTAATGTATATCTGGAAGGCCAGGGATGGGTTGATAATATCATCTATTTTGATGGCAACAGCTGGAAGCTGATGGACCCCACGTTTGCGTCCTCCAGCGGACAGAGTCAGGAAATCATGCAGTACATTGGAAACGGCTCTAACTACAGGGCAAAATACAGCTATTAAGGGGAGGCAAAAGAGATGGCGAAAAAGGGAGAGGCTTATTACCGGTATTCCTATGAGGAGCTGTCGGCCTTCTGTCTGCAGATATCCCTGCTGTTGGAAGCGGCTGTTCCGCTGGAGGAAGGGCTGGCCATTATGGCTGAGGACGCGGCCGCGCAGAGCGAGAAGGATATGCTTTTGTACATGGCAGAGGGCGTGGAGCTGGGGGACCCCTTCTTCAAGGTTATGGAGGATACGGGCGTTTTCCCGGCTTATGTGGTGCGTATGGCCAAGCTGGGCCAGCAGACAGGAACCATGGACCAGATGATGAAATCGCTGTCCGATTATTATGAGAAGGAATACCGGCTCCTGCGGGCCATAAAGAATGCGGTCACATATCCTGTGATGATGGTGGTAATGCTTTTGGTGGTCCTCTTTGTGCTGTTTTCCAAGGTCATGCCTGTGTTCAACAAGGTATATGAGCAGCTGGGGGCGCGGATGCCTCCTGTGGCAGCCTCGGCCATGAGGCTGGGAGGCTGGTTAAGCGGCGGCGCCCTTATTGTGGGGGCTGTGCTGGCCCTGGTGTTATGCGGGATCTGGACAGCCTCCAAATTCGGCAAACGTTTTGCTTTGGTGGAGCGTTTTGTGAGTTTCGTGAAGGGCCGCAGCAAGATTGCCCTGGCAGTGGCTAACCGCCGGTTTACCTCAGTACTGGCCCTGACCTTAAAGAGCGGTATGGAGCTGGAAAAGGGCATGGACCTGGCAAAGGAGCTGGTTGAGAACGAAAGCGTGGCGGTCCGCATCGGAAAATGCTCGGAGCAGCTTCAGACGGGTGAGAGCTATTACCAGGCCATGAAGGATACCGGCCTGTTTTCCGGTTTTTATGTGCAGATGATTAAAGTAGGAACCAGAAGCGGCCATCTGGACAGCGTTATGGACGAGATATCCCAGGATTATGAGGAGATGGCCGATACCGCCATCGACGATATGATTGCCAGGTTTGAGCCGACTATAGTGGCAGTTCTGGCCATATCAGTGGGACTTGTCCTTCTGTCCGTCATGCTTCCACTGGTGGGCGTATTGTCCGCTATCGGATAACAGTTAGGAGGCAGCAGATGAAGGTTAAGTCCCAGAAAAAAGAGAAGAACCAGACGCTGGGTTACATTCTGTCCCTGACAGCCATGGCGGCCGTGGTGGCGGTATTTGCGGCGGCTGTGCTGAATTTTTCAGGGAGGACAGGCGCAAGGGAGGAGGAGACTCTCAGGAAGGCAGTGGCAAGGGCTTCGGTCCAGTGCTATGCCATTGAGGGCCGTTATCCTCCCAGCGTGGGATATCTGGAGGAGAATTACGCGATCCAGATTAACAGGAAGAAATACAATGTGTTTTACGATGGTTTTGCATCCAATGTGATGCCGGAAATCACCATCATACCCATAGACGAGTAGGGGGCATACAATTATGAATCGGAAGACAGACAAGAAGGGAAATGCCGTTAGCGTGCTTTTTACCATGCTGTTATTTCTGGTATTTGTGCTGTGTGCCCTTTTCACAGTGCTGATTGGCAGCCGGGTATATGAAAATATCAATGTGCGCAGCGACGCCAATTATACAGGCAGCACAGCTCTGAGCTACATTGCCAACAAGGTGCGCCAGGGTGACCGGGCCGGGATGGTAAATGTGGTGGATGTGGATGGAACCCAGGTGCTGGAGATGAAACAGGAAATCGGGGAATCAGAATACGTCACATGGATTTACTGGGACCATGGGAGCATCCGGGAATTGTTCACAGACACATCCAGCGGTTTAGGGCTTGCGGACGGTCTGGAGATTCTGGAATGCCGGGGCCTGAAGCTTTCCAGGGAAGGCAGGCTGCTGCATATAGAGACCGTGGGAGAGGGCGGCGGAAGCCTGGAACTTTCCCTGCGGAGCGGAGGACTTGAGACGGATGAATAGGAAAAGCGGGTCCGGTTCAGGGCCATTTTTAATGGAAATGCTGGTGGTGGTGGGTTTCTTTATCATCTGCGCCAGTATCTGTGTTCTGGTGTTCGTGAAGGCTGACAACATAAGCAAGGATGCCCGGGACATAAATCAGGCGGTGTTAAAGGCGCAGAGCCTGGCAGAAGAGCTGAAGGCGGGGCAGTCTCTTAGGTGGCCGGAGATGCTTCCGGACCGTAATATATGGGAACACCTGGCAGATGCTGACGGGGAAAACCGGGAACAGGCTGAATGGAACCAGGAGCTGATACAGAGTGAAGGCTACGTAGGTATATATACCATGTACTGGAACAACAGCTGGGAGGAGACCGAACCTGACAACGAACCGTCCTTTTTGGGCATCATATACACCGGAACTGTGGATAAAATGAAGCGGGCGGACATACTTATCATGCGCTATGCCAGAGGATCTGACAAGGGAAAGCTGCTGTACCGTTTGCAGACAGAGACCTATGCGCAGCCCTAAGAGCATGCAGGCCCCGCTGCGCGCAGTTTTACATGCAGCCGGCGGCAGGGCTTAAGATTCAGGAATATTCAGCCGCCGGCAAGGTTCGGGAAAATGAAACACGGAAAGGAAAGGCAGATGGCAGGAGAGGCATCCAGGAATAAAGTGAATATAGGGGCGTCGTCCCTGATTCTTATTTTCATCGTTCTGTGCATGGCTACCTTTGGACTGCTGTCCATAAGCAGCGCCCAGGGCGATTTAAAGCTGGCCGGGCGAAACGGGGAGGCGGTCCGGGCATATTATGAGGCGGACAGCAGGGGGCAGCAGTGGCTTAAGGAAGTGGACCAGGTCCTGACAGAGGAAATGGGGGAGGAAAAGGATTCCACCCAGTGCAGCCTGGATATCAAGGACAGGCTGGGAGAGCTTTACGACAGGGAGAGCGGTCTTATTTCCACGGACATCCCCATGGACAGGGGACAGTCCCTGCGCATTGAGCTGGTTCTCATGTGCGGTGAAAAACATTACGATATAAAATCATGGTATGTATATGCCAGTGATGAGTATGAAATAGATAATTCAATGCCTGTGTGGGGCGGAGCAGCCCCATTCCAGGAATAAAACAGAGGCAAAAGGAGCAAAACAGATGAATGTGATGGAATTGCTTACATCGGCCGTGGAGCAGAATGCGGCTGACATATTTCTTATTCCAGGCATGCCCTTCTCCTATAAGATTGGCGGCCGGATTATCTATCAGGGTGATAACCGGATCATGCCCGACGAGATGGATAAGATGATTACCGAGATATACGGCCTGGCAAAGAACCGGGACATGGATAAGGTCCAGTCCCACGGAGATGATGATTTCTCCTTTGCCATCCCTGGGGTGTCGCGTTTCAGGGCCAGTGTGTTCCGCCAGAGAGGATCCCTGGCGGGAATCATCCGTGTGGTGCGTTTTGAACTGCCGGATGCCGGACAACTTCATCTGCCGGACAGTATCATCGGCGTATCCAGGCTTACCAAGGGAATGGTACTGGTGACCGGACCGGCAGGCAGCGGCAAAAGCACGACCCTGGCTTGTATTATTGATGAAATCAACAGCACCAGAAATGCCCATGTCATCACACTGGAGGATCCCATTGAATACCTGCACAGGCATAAACAGAGCGTGGTGACCCAGAGAGAGATTGTTACGGATACGGACAGCTACGTTACTGGCCTGAGGGCATCCCTGCGCCAGGCGCCGGATGTCATCCTGTTAGGAGAAATGAGAGATTATGAGACTATCAGCATAGCCATGACAGCAGCGGAGACAGGCCATCTGATTCTCTCCACCCTTCACACCGTGGGGGCGGCCAATACCATCGACCGTGTCATCGATGCATTTCCGCCAAATCAGCAGCAGCAGATAAGGACCCAGCTGGCCATGGTGCTGGATGCGGTCATATCCCAGCAGCTCATACCCACTGTGGACGGCGGGGTGCAGCCGGCATTTGAAATCATGTTTTTAAACAATGCAATCCGCAATATGATACGTGAATCCAAGATTCACCAGATAGACGGAGTCATTGCCACCTCCCAGGAGGAAGGTATGGTATCCATGGATAACAGCCTTATTAAACTATACCGTGACGGAGTGATTTCCCGTGAAAATGCGGCGGCTTACAGCAGCAACAGCGAGCTCATGGAAAAGAAACTGGCCAGATAACCGCAAAAACCGCCGCAGGTCCCGGAAAGACCAGCTGTAAATCCTGCCGGAATAAGACGCGGGTTTTCCAGTTATACTAAGGATATGAACAACAGACCGGGACGGCAGGAAAGGAGCAGAACATGAGAGCAGATAAGAGAAAAGTGGTAATCGTAGGAACTGGAATGGTGGGCATGAGCTATGCCTACTGTCTTCTGAATCAGTCGGTGTGCGATGAGCTGGTGCTCATTGATGTGAACAAGAAGAGGGCCGAGGGGGAGGCAATGGATTTAAACCATGGCCTGGCATTTGCCAATTCCAGCATGACAATATACGCAGGGGAGTACGATGACTGCAGGGATGCGGATATCGTGGTCATCTGTGCCGGCGTGGCGCAGAAACAAGGTGAAACCCGCCTGGACCTTCTGAAAAGGAATGCCGAGGTGTTCCGATCCATCATTGAGCCGGTTACCTCATCGGGATTCAATGGCCTGTTTCTGGTGGCAACCAATCCGGTTGACATCATGACCAGGATAACCTGTACCCTGTCGGGCTTTAATCCAAGACGGGTGATGGGAACAGGAACAGCCCTGGACACAGCCAGACTCAGGTACCTGTTAGGCGATTATCTGAAGGCGGACCCGAGAAATGTCCACGCCTATGTCATGGGAGAGCATGGGGACAGCGAGTTCGTGCCGTGGAGCCAGGCGCTGCTGGCCACCAAGCCCATTCTGGAGCTGTGCGGGGAAAACGGGGAAGCGGTGTGCAGGCAGCGGTTTGATGACATTGAGGAGGAGGTCCGCACTGCCGCCTACAAAATCATAGAGGCCAAGAATGCCACCTATTATGGTATTGGAATGGCCCTTACCAGAATAACCAAGGCCATCCTGGGGGATGAGCACAGTGTACTTACCGTATCCGCCATGCTGCGGGGGGAGTACGGCCAGATGGACGTGTTTGCAGGCGTTCCCTGCATCATAAACCAGAACGGAGTACAGAGAGTCCTGCCGCTGTCCCTGACACCGGAGGAGCTGGAGAAGCTGGGGCGTTCCTGTGATACGCTGCGGGAAGGGTATGACGGGATTTTCTGATATTTGGAATAGGATTGATTTTAGGATGCTTATTTTCAGATGCTTTGAGAAAGCCGGCTCACATACCGCTGCTCACAATTGCCTGGGAGGCTTGAGGGGGCAGCGGTTTGAATGAGCGGGGATAGAATGGAAGAAAAAATTGAAAATTATTGTTGACAAAACCATGTGGTCATGATAATATATACAAGGTCCGCGAGAGCGTACCAAAACAGAATAAGCTGCTGTGGCTCAGTCGGTAGAGCGTCGCATTGGTAGTGCGGAGGTCACGGGTCCGATTCCCGTCAGCAGCTTGTGGATAGCCTGGTATTTACCGGGCTTTTTTTCTTTTTGTGCCGCATTGGTGTATACGTATGAAACTGTAAACGGGGCAGAGGAGCCAGTGGCCCGTGTCACTTGCCCATATTGCGGCAGGGAATTTACAACGGATATGGATTTTATGTGGTAGGAATTTTATATGGTAGGAATTTTAAGGGATAGCCTGGACTGTCCCTTTTTTTCTGCCATGGCCACATGAGAATTGACGGCTCAATTCTTTGTACCCTTGTAAATATCTGGATTAATAATCATCCCGGCCGGAGTATCCTTAAACAGGCGAGGGGAGGATAATTGTACCTAAAAAACAATAAATTTAATATGATTACAAAATAACCTAATTATTTATAAGAAAGAATAAATAATATCCGGGCAAATCCCTTCCTTTTTCGACATATTTATGATAGAATTTATACTATTCGGCAAATAGTTACTATTTACATGGTACTTTTTACATAATTTCCCAAGGTTGAGAACAGATGGGAGGATTTATTTTGGATATGGTTGGGGGTCTGGAGTCATAAAGAGAGCGGGCTCCCTTTTATATATTGGGCAGGGGGGATATAGATGTTGGACTGGGGCTTTGGATTAGGGGCTTTTGGGATGTTTTTCCTATATGACTGGAATCGGGTTTTTTTGAAAAAAAATGGCTTCGCCCCGCTTTTTGCGGCAGGCAACCTGCTGCTGGCTGTGGTGGGAGGAAGAATGGTGTATTCTTGTGTTTCCTCAGGGGTTAAGAGACAGCCAGTCTGGCTCCTTCCGGGCGCGTTTTTTCTGGCGATGCTGATTTATACGCTGTATTTTGCGCTGCCCTTTGACAGTACTTATTGCCAGGAGGCGGACCGGCACAAGGTCTGCCGCTCAGGTATGTATGGCTGGTGCCGTCATCCGGGCATATGGTGGTTTTTTGGCTGTTTTTTCTGTATGGGCCTGTCCACAGGGAATCCGGACCGGGTGATGCTCGGTCTGTGCCTTTCTTTTTTGAACCTTCTGTATGCCTGGTATCAGGACAGGCTTATATTTGTAGAGGAATTTTGCGACTACAGGGATTACCAGGAACAAGTACCATTTTTACTACCCAGACTGTGGAAAAGGCGGTGAACTGGAATGACATTTGAGGAAAAGCTGACCAATCAGGAATATGACAGGATATGGCAGGAATACTGCGGTTTTTTGGACCTGGACCTGGAATCCTATATGAAAATCCAGAGAAGGCTTTTGGAGGAGCAGATTGGACTCTGGTGCGCAAGTCCTCTTGGAAAGAAGATTCTAAAGGATAGGAGGCCGAAGAGCATAGATGAGTTCCGGTCCATGGTGCCGCTGACCACCTACGAAGATTATGCGGATGTCCTTCTTTTGAAGAAGGAGGACATGCTTCCTGATAAACCGATCATATGGATTCAGACCACGTGGGAGGGCGGAAAGCATCCTATCAAGGTGGCGCCCTACACCAGCGGTATGCTGAAAACCTACAAGAATAATATCCTGACCTGCCTGATGATGGCTACCAGCAAGGGTAGGGGAAGCTTTGACATCGGAATCGGCGATACATTTTTGTATGGACTGGCGCCTTTGCCCTATATCACGGGCCTGATTCCACTGGGATTGTCGGACGAACTCCACATAGAGTTCCTTCCTCCGGTGGACGAGGCCGTGAATATGACCTTTTCCGAGCGGAATAAGAAGGGATTTAAGATGGGGCTGGGAAAGGGGATTGATTTCTTCTTCGGCATGGGCAGCGTGGCTTATTATGTGAGTATGAGCATTGCCAGCCTGTCTGAGGGCAGTAAGAAGGGCGGATCCTTCCTGAAAAAAATGTTTACCATGCCTCCTTCCATGACACTGCGGTATCTTAAGGCGAAAAAACAGTGTGAGAAGGAAGGACGGGGACTGATGCCTAAGGACCTGTTCAAATTGAAGGGATTTTTGTGCGCTGGAACAGATAACCGCTGCTATAAGGATGACCTGGAGGAGTTGTGGGGCATCAGGCCGGTGGAGGTGTTTGCGGGGACAGAACCCAGTTTTATCGGGACAGAGACATGGAACCGTAACGGACTTTACTTTTTCCCGGATGCATGCTTTTATGAATTCATACCGGAAACGGAAATGTACAAGAATCTGGATGATCCCTCCTATGTTCCCAGGGCCATATGTATGGATGAGGTGGCAGCCGGAGAAGTATATGAAATTGTCCTTACTGTGTTGAAAGGCGGGGCATTTGCCCGGTACCGGGTGGGGGATGTCTACCGCTGTCTGGGACTTGCCAGCAAGGAGGATGAGACGCGGATTCCCAGGTTTGAGTACATTGACCGGGTGCCGGATATTATTGATATTGCCGGGTTTACAAGGATTTCGGAAAATTCCATTAAGAATGTTATCAGCCTTTCGGGAATTGATGTGACGGACTGGGCGGCTCTCAAGGAGTTTACCGAGGACAGGGGAAGGCCCTATCTCCATATGTACGTGGAGCTGGCGCCTGGCTGTGTGGTGAACCGGGCCGTCAGCCGGGAACTTCTGAAGGAACACCTGACCATTTATTTTAAATACGTGGACCAGGATTACCATGATTTGAAACGGATACTGGGCATGGACCCGCTGGAGATAACCATTCTTCGGTGCGGCACCTTTGCATCCTACCGGAAAAAGACCGGAAAGACACTGAGGCACATCAACCCATCCATCCATGATATTCAGGAAATGATAAAGATGCAGACAGCTTTTGACGGGCACAGGAGATACTAGGAGAAACTGATTGTATGAGAAGCTATGTTTTTATATCCATAACAGCTTTATATTTCTATACCTTTCTTATGCTGGCTTTTATGTCGGCTAAGAAATCACGGCTGATTCGTGATTTTATCGCTGTGTTGGGCGCCATGATTCTGTGGACCGGCGGCTCTCTTTTGATGAGGCTCCGGGCCTGGCCGTCCTATGAGCTGTGGTTCCATCTTTCGCTGGCAGGAATCAGCCTGGTGCCATGTGCGTTTTTCTGCTTCATCAGGGATTTCTGCGGCCATAAGGCCAAAGGCTCCCACAAAATGTGGCTGGTGCTTATCCTTCTGGTGAATCTCTATAACATATGGACAGGAAGCCTGGTCCAGCCGCCCGCCATCGAGTGGAACGGGGCCAGCGCCGTGTTTGTCTATCATATGGACTGGCGTGCCAGCATTATGTACGGACTCTGCTTCCTGGTAATCATACATACAGCCGCCATCATATGGAGCAGCCGGAAAAACAGGGCCCTTAAGGCCAAAGTGGTTCCGCTGCTTTCAGGCATATTTCTGCTTTTTGCGGGAAATATGGCTGTACCGCTGTTCAATGGTTTCCCCATAGATATCCTGTCAGGGGTTCTGAATGCAGGGGTGATGTTCTATACCCTTTATTCCAGGCACGTGTTCCGCATGACACTGCTGGTATCCAGAGGCAACTGCTATATCATTGCCATGGCAGTAAGCGCCCTGGCCTTTTATAATGTGGCCCAGACTCTGGACGGCATCATCCGCAGGGATGTGCCAATGCTGGCGCCCTTCAGCGTTATGATTGTGGCTACTATGACCATGATGGTCACCCTGTTGATTTACATTGTGGCCAAGGGATTTTTTGACCGGATTTTCATTAAGGAAGAGGTGAGCCAGACAGAACGGCTCAGCGAATACACGGCCATTGTGTCCCAGTCACTCAGACTGACGGAAATCCTCAACGCCCTGGTGAACGTCATAGGAAGTACCCTGCACACAAGGAAGATTTATATTTGCATCAAGGATTCACAGGGAAATTATCCTGCGGTGTTCAGCAGCAGTCCCCTGGATGACAAGAATTTTTCTCTGGCAGGCAGCGCGCCGCTCATCAACTGGCTTAAAAGCCATGACTCCTGTCTGCTGCTTAAGGATTTCCGAAGGACCGTGGAATACAAGTCCATGTGGGAGGAAGAAAAATACCAGATGGAGGTCCTTAAGATTGAGTGTATCCTGCCTCTTAAGGACGGGGACGACCTGGCCGGACTGGTGCTTATGGGGGGCAAGGAGAAGCGGGGAAAGATGCGTGCCGGCGGGTATTCCGAGGAGGACATCATATTCCTTAACTCCATTGAATCCGTCAGCTCCATTGCGGTAAAGAACTCCAGGCTCTACGAAAAGGCATATGAGGAAGCCAGGACAGATGAGCTTACCGGACTTTTGAACCGGAAATATTTCTGCGAGACACTGGAGGAAAATTACGAAAAATGCAAGCGCACTTCCCTGGCCCTTGTCATCTTCAACGTGGATGATTTTAAGCTGTACAACCAGCTTTACGGCAATCATGAGGGAGATAAGGCATTGGTGCATATTGCGCGTATCATACAGGGGACCGTGGGGGATAACGGTTACTGCGGACGTTACAGCGGCAAGGAATTTGCCGTTATCCTGCCTGACTATGATATCTATTCAGCGCAGAATCTGGCTGAGAATATTTCACGGCAGATTCAGAACATGAATCTGGACTGTACGGATACTTACTTAAAGCCGCTGACTGTCAGCTGCGGAATCTGCGCTGCTCCGTACGCGGCAGCGTCCATGAATGAGCTCATATCCAATGCGGACTGCGCGGTATACCATGTGAAGCGTTCCGGAAAGAACGGAATACGGGTATACTCAGACGGAATCATCGGTGTGAGGGATACGGATGAGGGACTGGCAAAGAAGCACCGAAGCATGTATTCCGAATATGCTCCCACCATCTACGCCCTGACGGCTGCTATCGATGCAAAAGACCACTATACATTCCAGCATTCCAAGAATGTGGCTTATTATGCCCATGCCATGGGGCAGGCATTGAAAACCAGCGAGGAGTACCAGGAGATTTTTAAGGAGTCAGCCCTGCTTCACGATATCGGGAAAATCGGGATACCGGAAAATATTCTGAACAAAACCGGCAAACTGACGGACGAGGAGTACAGCACCATGAAGCGCCATGTGGAGGCATCCGTGGAAATCATACGCCATCTTCCCTCCATGGATTATGTGATTCCCGCTGTCCTGGGACACCATGAGCGGTATGACGGAAGGGGATACCCCAGGCGCATCGCGGGGAAGGATATTCCTCTGGCGGCCAGAATCCTGTGCATTGCGGATTCCTTTGACGCCATGGTATCCAAGCGCAGCTATAAGCCCAGCATGTCGGTGGAATTCGCGGTCAATGAGCTGGAACGAGGCGCGGGAACACAGTTCGATCCGGAGCTGGTGCCGGTATTTATCGGCCTGGTGAAGGATGGAATTATCAGGCCGGTTCTGAATGAAGGGAACGGCGTCTGCGGCAGGGAGCTGGAAGGGACGGATGCATGACGGTGATATGGGGAATGCAGCTGGAAAGGTATAAGTAAAAGGCCGTGGGGAAAATCTATATAGAAAAGCCTGTTCACACCATCATGCGGCGTGAACAGGCTTTTTGTATGGGACTTTATTGCGATGCAGGTATTCAAACTGCCGGAGGCCGCCCCTGGAGTTCAGCCAGAATATCGACAGGATACGGCCAGAATATTGACAGGATACGGCCAGAAATATTGGCTGAGTATAGCCAGAACATGGTCAGAGCAACATCAGAATACCATCTGCACCAGCAGCATGTAGCATACCGTTCCCAGCGCGATGCTGGAAAGGGTATTGCCCTTCCAGAGGTGGAGCCCCACCACCACGGCAACGGATATGAGCTCCGGCAGGCCATAGGGGCAGGTTAAAGGTGTGATTCCCTTCAGGCAGTAGACCACCAGCACGGCCATGATGGCGGCCGGGAGGTTGGTCCCCAGGTAGCGGACCAGCCCGGGGACTTCCTTTTTACCGCCGAAGAGGAGGAAGGGAAGCCACCGGGTAATCTGGGTGCACAGAGCGCAAATCAGTATGGTAATTAGTACATAATTTGAGTGGGTCATGGTTTAATCCTCCTCCATTTTCTGTTCCACGGTCCTGCGCAGGAACAGCAGCATGGCTACGGCAGCTGCCAGGGCAGGAAGGATAAAGTTGGAAGAGCGGATGAGCACCAGAAACAGTGCGCCGCATATAAAACCGGTGACAGCCGGTATGTGGGTCTTTGCCGCCTTCCACTGGTCTACACATATGACCACGAACAGGGCGGTCATGGCAAAATCAATACCTGTGGTGTCAAAGGTAATCAGCTCACCCATAAGGGCGCCAAGCACCGACCCGGCTATCCAGTAGCACTGGTCAAAAAACGCTGTAAAGAAGGTGGCTGCCTTCCATTCTTTGTCCGTAAATGCGGACGGACGTGCCATGGAACATAACAGGGAATAAGTTTCATCCGTCAGGGAAAATACCATGTAAGGATAGGCTTTTCTCATTTCCTTGAAACGTTCGATGAAGGTGAGTCCGTAGAAGGCATGGCGGCTGTTGATAAACAGGGTCATGACAGCTGTGGTCACATAGCTTAAGCCGCCGGTGAGAATGCCCACCAGAGCAAACTGCATGGAACCCGCATAGACAAGGGTACTGATGAGAAAGGCCCAGAACACACTTAAACCGGATTTCTGTAACAGGAGTCCAAAGGCGATTCCTAAGAATATGTAGCCCAGAAATATGGGGATGGTCTTTATCAGAGCGAATTTTGCTGCTTTTTTCATGGTTTGGTAAATCTCCTCATAATTGTACATAGTTTAGCACATTAATATAGTATAGCAGACATGGGATAAGATTTCCACTGCAAAATGTATTTTCCCCTTTCACTGATAAAAGAATTGTGTTATGATTAATAATTATATTTACCACAATAGCAACGTAACGGAGGAGCAATTATGGCAGACAGGGATACCGTAATGGAAACTGAGGAAAAGGAGGTGGTCTCCAGGAATTTCATAGAACAGGAGATTGACAAGGACCTGGCAGAAGGCGTTTATAACCATGTCCAGACCCGTTTTCCGCCGGAGCCAAACGGTTATTTGCATATCGGACATGCCAAGTCCATCTTACTGAACTACGGCCTGGCACAGAAGTACGGCGGCAAGTTCAACCTGCGTTTTGACGATACAAACCCCACAAAGGAAAAGACTGAATTCGTGGAGTCCATCATGGATGACGTGAAGTGGCTGGGCGCTGATTTTGAGGACAGGCTTTTCTTTGCGTCCAATTATTTTGACCAGATGTACCGGTGCGCCGTGTTCCTGATTAAGAAGGGAAAGGCCTTTGTCTGTGACCTGACAGCGGACCAGATCAGGGAGTACAGGGGAGATTTTACCACACCCGGCAAGGAGAGTCCTTACAGGAACCGTTCCGTGGAGGAGAATCTTGCCCTGTTTGAGGAGATGAAGGAAGGAAAGTACCGGGACGGGGAGAAGGTGCTGAGAGCCAAAATCGATATGGCTTCCCCTAATATCAACATGAGGGACCCGGTTATCTACCGTGTTGCCCGCATGTCCCACCACAACACAGGCGATAAGTGGTGCATTTATCCCATGTATGATTTCGCCCATCCCATTGAGGATGCCATTGAACACATCACCCATTCCATCTGCACCCTGGAATTTGAGGACCACAGGCCGCTCTATGACTGGGTGGTTAAGGAGTGTGAGTTTGAGAATCCGCCCCGACAGATTGAGTTTGCCAAACTGTATCTGACCAATGTGATAACCGGCAAGCGCTATATCAAGAAGCTGGTGGAGGATAAAATCGTGGACGGCTGGGACGACCCGCGTCTGGTGTCCATCGCTGCTCTGAGAAGAAGGGGATATACACCGGAGGCCATCAAGATGTTCGTGGAGATGGTCGGAGTATCCAAGGCCAACAGCTCCGTGGACTACGCCATGCTGGAATACTGTATCCGCGAGGACTTAAAGCTTAAGAAGCCGCGTATGATGGCTATTCTGAATCCGGTGAAGCTGGTCATTGACAATTATCCGGAAGGCCAGGCGGAGATGCTGGAGGTTCCCAATAATCTGGAGAATCCGGAGCTGGGAGACAGGAAGGTTCCATTTGGGCGGGAGCTTTATATTGAGCGGGAGGATTTCATGGAAGAGCCTCCGAAAAAGTATTTCCGCATGTTCCCCGGCAATGAGGTTCGCCTGATGGGAGCATATTTCGTGAAATGTACAGGATGTGAGAAGGATGCCGACGGCAATATTACCGTGGTTCACGGCACCTATGACCCGGAGACAAAGAGCGGTTCCGGTTTTGAGGGACGCAAAGTAAAGGGAACCATCCACTGGGTGGCTGTTCCCACCGCAAGGCAGGCGGAATGCCGCCTGTATGAGAACATTGTGGACGAGGAGAAGGGCAAGCTGAATGAGGACGGCAGCCTGAATTTAAATCCACATTCCCTGGTTGTGTTAAAGGAGTGCTACGTGGAGCCGGCCCTGGCAGAGGGAAAAGCCTATGACAGCTATCAGTTCGTGCGCAACGGATTCTTTTGTGTGGACTGCAAGGACAGCACGTCTGAGAATCCGGTATTTAACCGGATTGTATCCTTAAAGAGCTCATTCAAGCTTCCTAAATAGGATAAAACATAAGGGGACAGAACAGATAAAACAGGACAATCATCAATGAGATAAAGAAAATGCCGGGTACCTGATGAAAAAGGTCCCCGGCATTTATTATGACTGCGGCTCCTGCATCACACTGTGATGAAACACCTTATCATATGCCCTCTAATAATACCGGCAGGATATAAAGTGAAACTTGAAAAGCTCGTAGAGAAAACGTATGCCGATGACAATATAAATGGCCGTGCCTGCCGCAAACAAAGCCATGAAGAATACATAGAGCCCCACATACATGCTGATTCTGGAGGCCGCGATAAGGCCGAGGCAGAGATAGGTGAACTTGAAAACCTTGCGCTCCAGACGGTGCACCGGTATGCGGAATACCCGCTTGATGATGGATACCAGGGACACTATGAACAGCGGGTAAAGCGCGTCCACAGACAGGGCTGCAAGGAGCTGGTACCATTCCGGAAAGTCCCTTACCGCGCTGTGTCTCTCTATGGCTGTGAATACCAGGATGTGCACAGACACGGTCAGCAGCACAATGGCCGCAGCTCCTATGAAACAGCGGAAAGCCAGTGAATGTTCTTTTTTGGGAGATAGTTTCTTTAACATATTCAGAGTCTGTTCGCTCATGTCCATCCATCCTTTCTCAACTGATTTTATTGGGTTCTCTTTCTACTTTTATTATAATTCCATACCGCGATGATTACAATGTATAAATCAGAAAAAAGAGTATATTATCGTAAAATAATCTTTGTATTTTGCGTAAATAGTATTAGTTAACTGAAAAAATGTGAAAAAATATTGACATATCCCTGTGGGACTGGTATGATTAAAATGTTTGTTTCAAATATGAATGATGATGCCAGTTTGCGGCGGGAAGGGGCGGAAAATGGAACTGATAATACCTTTTGACAGCCAGTCGGACAGTCCTCTCTATGAACAGATTTACCAGTACATAAAAAATGAAATCCGCCGGGGAAAGCTGGAGGCGGGAAGCCGTCTGCCCTCCACCCGCATACTGGCCAGGAACCTGAGGCTGAGCCGCAGTACCACCCAGATGGCCTATGACCAGCTGCTGTCCGAAGGATATATCGAGGCACTGCCATGCAAAGGCTATTTTGTCTGTAAGATAGAGGAATTGGTGGAGGTACGGCAAAAGGGCGGAGGCTCCTTTGTAGAGCCGGGAGATACCGGGAAAGACCGTTATGAGGTGGATTTTTCTCCCAGAGGAATTGATTTGGACAGCTTTCCCTTTAATACTTGGAGGAAAATCAGCAGGAATACACTGGTAGATGATAACAAGGAGATGTTTGCGGCAGGGGACCCTCAGGGAGAGAGAGCTCTCAGAACTGCCATAGGAGATTACCTCCATTCTGCCAGGGGGGTGGACTGCAGGCCGGAACAGATTCTCATTGGCGCGGGAAGCGAGTACCTGCTGATGCTTCTGCCCCAGATTTTGGGAAACGGAAGGAAAATTGCCATGGAAAACCCCACATACAAGCAGGCATACAGAGTGCTTAGGGGGGAGGGATACCCTGTGATTCCCGTGGATATGGACCGGTACGGAATGGATGTGGAGCGCCTTGCCTGTAGCAGCGCGGATGTGGCATATGTGATGCCTTCCCATCAGTATCCCACAGGGATCGTCATGCCTGTGAAGCGGCGGCAGGAGCTGCTGGCCTGGGCCTACAGCGGTGCGGACAGGTATCTGATTGAAGATGACTATGACAGTGAATTCCGATATAAGGGGAAGCCCATTCCCGCGCTGCAGGGCATGGACCGGGGAGGCCGTGTGATTTATATGGGAACATTTTCCAAATCTATAGCCCCGGCTATCCGTGTGGGCTTCATGGTGCTGCCGGAGCATTTGCTGGAGGCATACCGGGAAAGGGCCGGTTTCTATCTCTCCACGGTGTCCAGGATTGACCAGAACATTCTCTACCAGTTTATAACCCAGGGATATTATGAGAGACATTTAAACCGCATGAGGGCCCTGTATAAGGGAAAACATGATGCGCTGATGACCGGGCTTAAGGAACTGGAGGACCGGTTCTTAATCAGGGGAGAATATGCGGGACTGCATGTGCTGCTGACCCACAGGCAGGGGGAGGCGGAGGAACGCCTGGTGGCCCGTGCGGCTGCCCTGGGAGTGAAGGTCTATGGAATATCGGGATGTTTCATACAGCCGGAGGCGAACCTGTTGGGGTCAACCGTTATGCTGGGATATGCAAGTCTCAGCGAGGAGGAAATCCGGAAAGGCACTAAACTTCTGGCAAAGGCCTGGACATTCTAAGACGCTGTTGGGATGCTAAAGGCATAAAGGGTGTGTCTGACGGAAAATATGTTTTATTGGCTGCAGAAGATAAGATAGCGAAGATAATGAGCAAGTCAACATGAAAGGAATGGTATACCATGAAGGGCAGGAATGACACATGGACAGATATGGCTGCTGCCGCCGCGTTTGCGGTGGTACTGGGAATCAGCGCCTTTTGGGGGCAGCCTGACAGGGCCTATGACCAGGCCCGTGGCCGGACGGGCAGCGCCTATGGCCGGATGTATGAACAGGCAGGTCCGGAGGATGAAAATGGAAATCCCGTGAGCAAGGCTGACGCTTATCCGGATACCGCGGGAGCTGTACAGGCGGCGGAGGGCCCAGGGGAGAACCCGGCCCGGCCCGGAGGGGAAGACGCAGAGATACTTCCGGACGTGACAGAATCCCAGAAGGCGGTTCTGGACGAAATCATGGAGGCATTAGAGGCGCAGGATCTGGAGTCTGCCGCGCGGGTCATGGACCGCGGTGAGGAGGAGCTTCTTACGCTGTTTTATGAGGTCATGGACGGAACGCGGTATCTCTATGACGGCCAGTCATTCAGCCTGTCCATAGAGGGTAAGGGGCTGGTGCTCACCATGCCTAAGATACTGTATTACGGCGCCTTTAAGGCCGGCAGGCCGGAAGGAGATTGTACGGCCCTTCAGGTGGTTGAACTGGATGACCCCAGGTATGATTACTCCCAGGGATTGTGGAGGGATGGAAAAATGGAGGGCGATGGTCATACAGGATACTGCTATTATGAGAACAGCCCCCGGGGGGAAGCCAGGGATGTGTGCAAGACCGGGAGATTTTCCGGTGACAGGCTGGAGGGGGAGGTGACCTATACCACCCTGAACCAGGAGGGAGAGACATCCACCTGGAAGCTGGAAGTAAAGGACGGTACGGTACATCTGGATGACCGTTGGATTCATATAGAGGAGCGTGGGGAGTATCAGCTCATGTCCCAGGAGGATGACAGCCACGCCTATATCATGGACGAGAAGCTGGCCGGACAGCCTGTGTGGATTAACCTTCTGGCCTGGGAGGAATAAAAGGATGAATGAAATACAGAATAAAATATAAAAAACAGAAAGGCTCCGGGAACACGAAATCCTTATGTTCCCCAAGCCTTTCCGCTTTTTACACTGTTTTGGATAGTTCGCCTGGTATTAAGCCGCTGTGTTATTCCAGTGTATCTTCCTCGATGATGGCGGTAGAGGGGCCTGCTTCCTGCTTCTCAGGCTCCTCACTGCTGTCATCGTAATCATCTTCTGTAAGATCTCCAGAATCATAGGAGGAACTGCCGTCCATACGGCGGTAATCATAGAGGTCGTCCTCGTCCACATAGTCGTCGTCCAGGAAGCCCTCATCTTCGAACAGATCAGAATCATCAGCCTTATCCCTGGAGTGCTCATCCATGAAATCCGCTTTCTTTGTCTTCACGGTCTGCAGTGCAATCTGAGCCGTGTCCACGGCAGCGGAAACAGCCTCGTGGGCAGTGTCCGACAACAGGCTTCCGGCATCCTTAAGGACATTCTTCGTTGCCTGGGCCATATCTTTGGCAGCTACCTTGAATTCGTCCTTGCTGGAGGAAAGAGAGATGTAATTGCGGTCCAGGCTGCGTGCATCAATGGTGCGCTCCGTGCCGTCCTCGTCGGTTCTGTCCTCGCCGCCATCCTCGAATTCCCGGAAATCCTTTTCCAGCTCCCTGTGGTATGTCTTATACTGAAGTACGTAGGAAACGCCGGCAGCCACAGCACCGGTTACTGCTGCAAATGCTACGAATTTACCCCAACCTTTCTTTGCCATGCCAAAAACCCCTTTCTTGTAATGGTGATGCATAAAAGCTCCCCTATGGGTCATATTATGCCTTATTGTTATTATTGTAATACGAATGGAAAAAAAAAGAAACAGCTAATTGTAAAAAAACAATAAATTTAAAAGAAATTAGCACTCAACTCTTGACAGTGCTAATAACTGGTGATATAACATATCATGTGAGCAAAAGAAAGCAGTAAGGAAATGAAAACAAGAAAGAAAAATCAGAATATCGCGCAAGGAGGAATTCAATCATGAAGTTAGTACCATTGTTTGACAAAGTAGTGTTAAAGCAGTTAGTTGCAGAAGAGACAACGAAGTCCGGCATCGTCCTTCCGGGGGCTGCCAAGGAGAAGCCACAGCAGGCAGAGGTTATTGCAGTGGGACCAGGCGGAGTTATTGACGGCAAGGAAGTAACCATGCAGGTTAAGGCCGGCGACAAGGTAATCTATTCCAAGTACTCAGGAACAGAAGTAGAGATTGAGGATGAGAAGTACGTTATCGTAAAGCAAAACGATATCCTGGCAGTTGTTGAATAATAAATAAAACAGTAGAACATAGAATATTGGAGGTTGATGAAAGATGGCAAAGCAGATTAAGTATGGCGTAGAAGCCCGCAAGGCGCTGGAAGCAGGCGTTAACCAGTTGGCAGATACAGTGCGTGTTACACTTGGACCGAAGGGACGCAACGTTGTCCTGGATAAGTCCTTTGGCGCTCCGTTAATTACAAACGACGGCGTTACCATTGCAAAGGAAATCGAGCTGCAGGATCCATATGAGAACATGGGTGCGCAGCTGATCAAGGAAGTTGCTTCCAAGACCAACGATGTGGCCGGCGACGGCACCACCACAGCAACTGTTCTGGCTCAGGCCATGGTAAACGAAGGCATGAAGAACCTGGCAGCCGGCGCAAACCCAATCGTCCTGAGAAAGGGCATGAAGAAGGCTACAGACGCGGCTGTGGAAGCTATCAAGAAGATGAGCAAGCCAATCAACGGCAAGGATCAGATCGCAAGGGTAGCAGCCATCTCTGCTTCCGACGATGAAGTAGGAACCATGGTAGCGGACGCTATGGAGAAGGTTTCCAAGGACGGCGTCATCACCATTGAAGAATCCAAGACAATGAAGACAGAGCTTGACCTGGTTGAAGGTATGCAGTTCGACAGAGGTTACCTGTCCGCTTATATGTGCACGGATATGGATAAGATGGAAGCTAACTTAGACGATCCATACGTGCTGATTACCGATAAGAAGATTTCCAATATCCAGGATCTGCTTCCTCTGCTGGAGCAGGTAGTTAAGATGGGCGCAAGACTTCTCATCATCGCTGAGGATGTGGAAGGCGAAGCACTGACCACCCTGATTGTAAACAAGCTGAGAGGCACATTCAACGTAGTGGCTGTAAAGGCTCCCGGCTACGGCGACAGAAGGAAAGAGATGCTGCAGGATATCGCTATCCTGACAGGCGGTACTGTTATTTCCGAGGAACTGGGTCTGGATTTGAAGGATGCAACCATGGAGCAGCTGGGACGTGCAAAATCCGTTAAGGTTCAGAAAGAGAACACCATCATCGTTGACGGCATGGGCGACAAGGATGCCATTTCCGCAAGGGTATCCCAGATTCGCAAGCAGATTGAGGAAACCACCTCTGACTTTGACAGGGAGAAGCTGCAGGAGCGTCTGGCTAAGCTGGCAGGCGGCGTAGCCGTTATCCGTGTTGGAGCTGCAACCGAGACAGAGATGAAGGAAGCTAAGCTTCGTATGGAAGATGCTCTGAACGCTACAAGAGCGGCTGTTGAGGAAGGCATCATCGCAGGCGGCGGTTCTGCTTATGTACACGCAGCTGAGGAAGTAAAGGGCGTTGTTGACGGACTGGAAGGCGATGAGAAGACTGGCGCCAGAATCATCTTAAAGGCACTGGAAGCTCCTCTGTTCCACATCGTAGCCAACGCAGGACTGGAAGGCTCCGTTATTGTAAATAAGGTAAAAGAGTCCTCTGTAGGCAACGGCTTTGACGCTTATAAGGAAGAGTATGTGGATATGATTGAAGCAGGCATCCTGGATCCCGTAAAGGTTACAAGAAGCGCACTTCAGAACGCTACCAGCGTTGCTTCCACACTGCTGACAACCGAGACAGTTGTTGCCAACATCAAGGAGCCGGCTCCAGCAGGCCCGGCAGCACCTGATATGGGCGGAATGTATTAATCCGCAGGGTACGATATTTGATTGATGAAGTATAATAAGGATGGGACACAGCACAGGAATATGTGTGCTGCTGTCCCATCTTTTTTGCGCTCTGCCGTACGTGCCGGGTAGATCTTCCTTATACAAACATCCGGGCCACTGTTGCAAAGGCAAAGCACAGTACGATACCGCAGACCGTAGGCACAAGGAAGGACATGGCAGTCCATTTTAGGCTGCCCGATTCCTTGCGGATGGTAAGAAGGGTGGTGGTGCAGGGCCAGTGCATCAGAGAGAAGAGCATGGTGCTGACAGCGGTAATCCAGGTCCAGCCGTTATTCACCAGTAAATCCCTCAGCTGCGCCAGGCTGTCAAACTCCAAAAGGCTTCCCTGTGCCATATAGGCCATGATGATGATGGGAATTACGATTTCATTGGCAGGCAGCCCCAGGATAAATGCCATAAGAATCACGCCGTCCATTCCAAGAAGCCTTGCAAAGGGATCCAGAAAGCCGGAAAAGTGGGCCAACAGGGTGATGCCGTCCAGCTGCACATTTGCCATAATCCAGATTAAAAGGCCGGCAGGGGCGGCCACCGCAATGGCCCTTCCCAGAACGAACAGGGTCCGGTCAAAGACGGAACGGACAATCACCTTGCCAATCTGCGGACGCCGGTAAGGAGGCAGCTCCAGAGTGAAGGAGGAAGGGATTCCCTTTAACACGGTCATGGAAAGAACTTTGGAGACCGCGAAAGTCATGCATACGCCCAGGACAATGAACAGGGTCAGGAGCAGGGCTGACAGCATGGAGTCAAAGGCACCTCCGGATACGCCCACAAAAAACATGGAGATAATGGCGATTAGGGTGGGAAACCTTCCGTTGCAGGGCACAAAGTTGTTGGTTATCATGGCAATGAGCCGCTCCCTGGGAGAATCAATGATGCGGCAGCCCACGATGCCCGCTGCGTTGCATCCGAATCCCATACACATGGTTAAAGCCTGTTTGCCGCAGGCATGGCAGCTCTTAAAGGGTTTATCCAGGTTATAGGCAATCCTGGGAAGATAACCCGAGTCCTCCAGCAGGGTAAACAGAGGAAAGAAAATAGCCATGGGCGGCAGCATCACCGAGACAACCCAGGCCAGGACCCGGTAGACTCCCAAAATCAGCAGACCGTGAAGCCATGGGGGAGCGCCCACAGCCATGAAGGCTTTTGTGAGCTGGTCCTGGAGGCGGAACAGGGCGTCCGCCAGCATCTGGGAGGGGTAATTGGCGCCTGTGATGGTCAGCCAGAATACCACGGCCAGCATTCCGATCATGACGGGATAACCTGTGAAACGGCTGGTTAGAATCTTATCCAGCTTCCGGTCACCTTCATTGTATCCGTTTTTGTGGAACTGGACCGTATCACGGCATATTTTCTCTGCCGATGCAACCAGGGCAGCCACGATGCGGTCCTTTAGGATTTCATTGGTAATGCCGTATTTGGCCAGATGCTCCCTGGCCTGTGACAGGGCAAGGCTTATCTCAGGCACTTCCAGTATGTCCTCATCCAGATATTCCCTTAATTCCTTCATGAGGGACGGGTCGCTGTCCAGAAGCTTTAAGGTGAGCCAGCGGGAATTGACCTTTCCCTCCACTCTGCCCTTTACGGCAGGCTCTGCCATGGCGATGGCCTGTTCAATAATGGGGGAATACTCCACCTGGTAGGGGGAGGCTGTTTGGGTACCTTCCACCAGGCCATCCAACTGTTTCATCAGCTGGTCAAGGCTTTGCTTTTTTCTGGCAATGGTGCCGGCCACGGGTACTCCCAGCTTTTCTGACAGACCTTTAAGGTCAATGGTAATATTCTTGCGTGCGGCTTCGTCCATCAGGTTCACACATACCAGGACGCGGTCCGATATTTCCATGGTCTGAAGCACTAGGTTCAGGTTGCGCTCCAGACAGGTGGCATCGCAAACCACCACAACCCCGTCGCTTCCGCCAAAGCAGATGAAGTTGCGGGCCACTTCCTCCTCCGTGGAGTGGGCCATGAGGGAGTAGGTGCCGGGGATATCTACCAGCACGTAGCTGTGTTCCCTTGTCTTACAGTAGCCCTGGGCATTGGTCACGGTTTTTCCCGGCCAGTTTCCTGTATGCTGGTTCATTCCCGTGAGATTGTTGAAAAGGGTGCTTTTACCTACGTTGGGGTTGCCTGCTATGGCGATTATTTTATCATCAGGTGTCTGTTTTTTTATCTCCAGTCCGGAATCCACAGCCCCCATTCCGACGGATTGTTTGGTCAGACCCATTTTAATACTCCTTTTTTCTTGATTTTATATTAGGCAATTCTGCATCTGACCGGAATCAGATGATGTTTCTTAAGACAGATGTTTTGTGGGAGATACCTCACAGGCTGGTGCAGCCCTCCATTATCTTCTGTTCGTTGAAACCAGTGCAGGGCTGGACCAGAATCCCGCGGCAGTCCTCTGAGCGTATGGCGATGACAGCGCCGCGGATCAGGTAGGCGCAGGGGTCTCCCAGAGGGCTTTGCCCAAGGCACTCCACCTCCGTATTTTCAACCAGACCGATATCCAGAAGACGCCTGCGGATGCTGCCTATGGAAGTAAGCTCTTTTACCCGCGCCCTCTTTCCTGGTTTTATATCATTTAAACTTAGAAATTCTTTCATAATTACAATACCTCGCAATAGATTTAGGATAGGGAAACTTTTTCTTACTCTTATAGTATTACAGGAGGGATACTTTGGTTACTGATAAAGATGGATTCTATACCATGAAAGGATATGAACGCTCTGCCTCCGATGAGTTGACCTCGTCCATGGAGGATTATCTGGAGATGGTATGCAGAATGGAGGAAGAGGGGGAACCCATCCGTGTCAGCTCCCTGGCTGCCAGCCTTCACGTGAGGCCCTCATCCGCCTCTAAAATGTTAGATAATCTGAAAAAAGCCGGGTACATTGATTTTAAGAAGTACGGTTCCATCATGGTCACGGAAAAGGGGTACGAGGAGGGCAGATACCTGCTGCACAGACATCAGGTGCTCCAGGATTTTTTCTGTACGCTCAATCATACGGAGGATGAACTGGAGCTGGTGGAAAAGATTGAACATTTTATTAATCACAGGACGGTGGCAAATATGGAGCAGGCGCTCTCTTTCCTTCGGCCTAAGAATGATATTACTGGAAAAATGGGATAAAGTATTGTATAATGTGTAATATGCAAAATGATAAAAGGAGAGACATTATGAACGATGATAACTATGTGGAGTGGCTTGTGAAGAGAAAAGATCCGGCATATGCCGTTCCTGTAAAGATACTCATGATTGTGGTCTGTATATTTTCCGTCCTTTCGGCGCTGCAGACCGTGTTTGGAGTAATTGTCATGACCATAGCGGGTGTGGCCACCTATTTCGTGTTCCTGAACCTGAGCGTGGAGTTTGAATATCTGTTTGCAGAGGGCGGTCTTTCGGTGGACCGCATTCTGGGAAGGGCAAAGAGAAAGAAGATATTTGACTGCGAGAAGGACGACATCCAGATCGTGGCGCCGGCTGATTCCTTTGTGCTTAAGGATTATGAGAAGCAGGGCATGAAGGTAAAGGATTTTTCATCGGGCAAAAGGGAAGCCAAGGTGTACGCCCTCATATACCAGAAGGGGCCGGACCATTTTAAGGTGTTGATTGAACCCAATGAGAGAATGATAGGAGCTATGCGCAGGACCTTTCCGCGGAAGCTTGTGATGTAATGCAATCGGCATATGGGACCGGCCGGGAGAGAACGGGCCGTCGGGGACAGTGGAATGTAGGCTGCCCTGGCGGCCCGTATTACATTCTAATCTATTTCGGGTTTTCACCGCTTAACATGAATTCAATCAGCCGGTCCATGTCCTCTTTTTCATGAACCACTAGCTCCAATTCCTTGATATATCCGTTGGAATACATATTGGCAATGGAAAGATACTGGGATAGCTTTGACTTGATTTCCAGTTTTATACAAAATCCTCCGCTTCTGTTGGTGCGCACTGGATTGTGTGAATTCCGGTGATATCAGGCACTCTTATCACTGTTACGCATACAATACAGCGCTGGCTTATAGATTATGACCAGTATATGAATGCGGAATAAAGATAACAATTCGTAAATTGACTAAAGAACAACGAGATAAACAGGGTGAGAATGTATATTAGCAACGAAAATAAATTAAAAATTAAAAATTTAATATTGCATTATTCCATTCTATCCTTTATAATGATAGTATGAGCAAAGGAGCTGTTGAGATGAGGGTAAAAAAGAATTTAGATAAGATTATCTACGATCAGATTATTGATAGTTTTATCCTCGGTGAATATAAGATGGATGACGCTATCTCACTTGACGTTTTATGCGAGAAGTATGAAGTCAGCAGAACACCGGTGGTTCAGGCGGTAAAGCTTTTAGTCAATGACGGAGTACTGGAAAAGCTCAGCAACGGGCGTGTGGTGGTTCCTACCTTTGACCAGAACCAGATTAAGAATATCTGCGATGTAAGGCTTATGATTGAAAAGCATGCCATAGAGCATTTTCTTTCAGAGACAGGAGAGCTGTCTTTATTGCTTGACCAGTTAGAGATATGCGCTAAAAAGTGTGAGGAGTATCTGGATAGGGGGGATTTCCTGGAACTGTCCAAGACAGACCTGAGGTTTCACCGTGTTCTGGTATCCGGGGCAGGGAATGAATATCTGTCGGAGCTGTATAAGAGAATACAGGGACAGTTCCTGGTGGCCAATTACCTTGTGCTGCCGCTGAGAAACAGGAATTTTCGTTCCACGGTAGATGACCATTATAAGCTGCTGGAATACTTAAGGAATAAGGATATGGAGCAGTCTGAAAAGATGATTGCCGGCCATATAAACAACATATTCTACATCATCACCAATCAGAAGTAATAAATGCAGTAATCTAATTAGGAAGCTTGCGGTTAAGCTAGGAACCAGGCAATCCATGTTTCCATGAATTCATGTCATGAGTTCATAGGCTACCCGGTACTTAGTTTGGTAAAGTGTACTCTCAAATAAAAAATTTTAATTTTTAATTTATTATTTTGCCATAACAAATTAAAAATCGCGTTAAAGGAGAGGACAGAGATGTTTGAAGGTAAACACATTCAGGTGGGAGCCGGACGCTATATCCAGTGCCATGGAGCACTTAAGCGTGCGGGAGAGGAGATGGTTTTTTTCGGAAAGAAGGATTACCTGCTGTATGGGGACCAGATGGTGAAGGGAAAGACCAGCCAGGTCCTGGAGAAAAGCCTCAGGGGATCCGGGATTACATTTCAGTCAGAGATATTTGAGGGACCTTCCACGGAGAAGAGTTTTGGAGATGTAGCTGCCAGGGTCAGGGAATCGGGGGCTGAAATCGTGGCAGGAATCGGGGGCGGCCGTATCATAGACATTGCCAAGGCAGCCGGCGATATGGCAGATGTCAGTATCTTTACTATACCCACATCCGCAGCCACATGTGCGGCCTATGCCGTGTTGTATGTGGTATACGGCGAGGACGGGAATGTGGACCACAGCGGTTTCCTTAACCATGAAATCAGCGGGGTTATCGTGGACATGGATTTGGTTGTCAATGATTGTCCCAGGCGTTATTTTGTGTCGGGCATCGTGGATGCCATGGCAAAAAAGCCGGAATTCAGTTTTACCATGTCCCATCTGAAGGACGAAGGCATGATTGCCACCTCGGAAATAGCCACGAAGATTGCGGATTTTACCTACAGTAAGTACATGAGGGACACCAGACAGGCCCTTAGAGATTTTGATGATAAGAAGGACAGTATGCTCTTGGATGACATGGTGAACATGAATATCATGCTGACCGGCATGGTGTCAGACCTGTCCACAGGAGGCAAGCAGCTGGCTGTTGCGCATAATTTTTACGATGCAATCTGCTGCATGCATAAGGACGTGAGAAAAAAATATCTTCACGGGGAAATTGTGGCCATGGCCCTGCCCCTTCAGCTGGCTGTCAACGGAAGCCCGGAGGCGGAAATTGAAGAATTCTACGGACATGACTATGCTGCCATGGAAGGTCTCTTAGCCGGAGCAGACGGCTGGATGTCAGGCTTCCCGGCCGTACTTCCAAAACAGTGCCGCAGACTCCAGGATGCCTGCTTCGCAAAAGATGTGGATGCAGCCATCGCAGCCCAGAACAATATCCAGCCATACATTGACTATTTCTTCTATGACAAGGTCAACGGGGTTCCCCACTGGCAGGAAATCTGCAAGTACACATTACAGGCGCAGGGCCTGGATGTAGGTCTGCCCCGCAAGCCATTGGGCGAACTGGATGACGCCAATAAGAAAAAGATCGAGAAATTACTTGCAGACATGGAGTAATTGACGAAAATGTAATAGGGTACGGTCATTTATGATATCGGTGCATGTATTGGAAACAGGTGATGCATGCACCGATTTTTTAAAGAGAGGGATTTACGACATATGTAGTGTGCGTTAAGCAGGTGCCGGATACCGCCAATGTGGAGGTGGACCCGGTGACCGGAGTGCTGAAGCGGGACGGAGCCCAGTCAAAGCTGAATCCATATGATCTTTATGCCATGGAATCTTCTCTTGGGATGAAAGAGCGCAGGATGGGGGAGTAGGATCGGATTCTCCGCGGCAAACAGACCACGGATGGGGATACGGCGCGGGTTGGGCCGGAGGTGGCCCCAGTGGCTGGGAATACTCCATGCATCCAATGTCCTGGAAATCAGGGAGACAGGACCGGGATGGATACGGGTGCGCATGAATATGGATGGATATGAACAGATACAAGCCATGGATTTGCCATGTCTGATTACCATGGATATGGAGCTGGCCTGTACAACCCTGACACAGATAGCAGTGATGTTTGTTATTATAACTGCCGGTATCCTGTGCAGCCGCTTCGGAGTCATCCTGGGGGCGGCCAGTTTTGCCATCTTCATCCTGGTTCCCACCTGGATTATTCAGCAGCGATTACCGTTTTTTGCGGAAGCGTCTGGTGTCACCCTGTATCATCGGTGTTATCGTCGGCTTGTTTCTGTTTATCATGAGATGGAAGCTTCCTTATGTGGTGCTGAGGCCCATGGAAATGCTGGAGGATATTAGAATGGCTGATGGAACCCTATTAGTAAAATCAATGAATATTTATCTCTGTTTTGGTTTGACAAGCCAGATAAAATTTGCTAGTATAAGATACTAATAAGAAACGGACAGTTCACGGACTATCAATATTCTGACAAAACATATCAAACCAAACACGCAGAAAGAGAGGAAATTTTTAATGGGTACAATTATCGGCGAAGGCATAACCTTTGATGATGTGCTTCTGGTACCGGCATTTTCAGAAGTGATTCCCAACCAGGTAGACCTGACCACACATTTGACCAAGAAGATTAAACTGAACATCCCGCTGATGAGCGCCGGCATGGATACGGTAACAGAGCACCGCATGGCCATCGCTATGGCCAGGCAGGGAGGTATCGGTATTATCCATAAAAATATGTCCATTGAAGCCCAGGCAGAGGAGGTGGACCGGGTAAAGCGTTCTGAGAATGGTGTTATCACAGACCCGTTTTTCCTCTCACCGGAGCACACCCTTAAGGATGCCAACGATTTGATGGCAAAATTCCGCATATCCGGCGTGCCCATCACAGAGGGCAAGAAGCTGGTGGGCATCATTACCAACCGCGATTTAAAGTTTGAGGAGGATTTTGACCGTCCCATTAAGGAGTGCATGACCACAAAGAACCTGGTTACCGCCAGGGAGGGCGTTACCTTAAAGGAAGCAAAGGCCATTCTGGCAAAGGCAAGGGTGGAGAAGCTGCCAATTGTGGACGATGATTTTAATTTGAAAGGCCTCATCACCATCAAGGATATTGAAAAGCAGATTAAATATCCATTGTCCGCAAAGGACGCACAAGGGCGTCTTCTGTGCGGCGCTGCCGTGGGAATCACTGCCAATGTGCTGGAACGCGTGGGAGCACTGGTGGACGCAAAGGTGGACGTGGTGGTTCTGGACTCCGCCCATGGCCATTCTGCCAATGTAATCCGCTGCGTGAAAATGATTAAGGACGCATATCCGGACCTTCAGGTAGTGGCCGGAAATGTTGCCACGGCAGAGGCCGCCAGGGCACTGATTGAGGCTGGGGCTGATTCCGTCAAGGTGGGTATCGGACCTGGCTCCATTTGTACCACCCGCGTGGTGGCAGGCATCGGCGTGCCTCAGGTTACGGCAGTGATGAACTGCTACAGCGTTGCCAGGGAGTACGGCGTACCCATTATCGCGGACGGAGGAATCAAGTACTCCGGCGATGTGACAAAGGCCCTTGCGGCAGGCGGCAGCGTGTGTATGATGGGAAGCATCTTTGCCGGATGTGATGAGAGCCCGGGTACCTTTGAGCTGTACCAGGGACGTAAGTATAAGGTATACCGCGGCATGGGCTCCATCGCTGCCATGGAAAACGGAAGCAAGGACCGCTATTTCCAGACAGATGCAAAGAAGCTGGTTCCCGAAGGCGTGGAAGGACGCGTGGCTTATAAGGGAATGGTGGAGGATACCGTATTCCAGCTCTTAGGCGGCCTGCGCTCCGGTATGGGATACTGCGGTGCCCAGGACATCACGACCCTTCAGGAGACAGCCCGGTTTGTAAAGATTTCCGCTGCGTCCTTAAAGGAGAGCCATCCTCATGATATCCACATTACCAAGGAGGCTCCCAACTATTCAATTGAAGAATAGGGATGTGGGAATAAAGATTGAAGCGTAAGGAGAATAGGTTTATAATGATACTCGTCGGAACTGCTCCGACGGGTATTTTAGATCGCCGGTATGGGCGGACTCTAACGGGAGGACAGGCATATGGAACAAAAAAGCAGGCTGACAACGCTTTGCTATATAGAAAATGAGGGGGCATATCTGATGCTCCACAGAATCAGCAAAAAGAACGATGTGAATAAGGATAAGTGGATTGGAGTAGGCGGGCATTTTGAAGGGGACGAGAGTCCGGAGGACTGCCTGCTCAGGGAAGTGAGGGAGGAGACAGGCCTCACCCTTACCTCCTGGCGGTTCAGGGGGCTGGTAACCTTCAAGGCTGAGGGCTGGGATACAGAATACATGTGTTTGTATACAGCGGACAAATATGAGGGAGAGATGATTACCTGCAACGAGGGGACGCTGGAGTGGGTGAAGAAGGAGGATGTGCTGTCACTGAATCTGTGGGAGGGGGATAAAATCTTTTTTAAGCTGCTGAATGAGGATGCCCCCTTTTTTTCACTGAAGCTGTCTTATAAGGGAGACCGGCTGACCGAGGCTGTCCTGAACGGAAAACAGATGGAGCTGTTTGATGTTCTGGATGAGGACGGAAGGAAAACAGGAGTGGTACGGGAACGGAGCCTGGTCCACATGGACGGGGTTCCCCACGGGACCGCCCATATATGGGTTGTGAGGAAAAATGAGGATAAAACATACGACCTTCTGCTGCAGAAGCGGAGCCGGGGAAAGGATTCCTACCCGGGATGTTATGACATTTCCTCGGCAGGCCATGTGCAGGCCGGAGATGAATTCCTGCCGTCCGCCGTCAGGGAACTGAAGGAGGAGCTGGGGATTGAGGCCAGGGAGGAGGACCTGGAATTTGCGGGGTTTCACAAGGGATATATGGAAGACATGTTTTACGGAAGTATGTTCAGGGACAGTGAAGTCAGTGCTGTGTATGTGTACAGGAAAACGGTGGACGCGGACCAGCTTACCCTTCAGAAGGAAGAGGTGGAGAGCGTCATGTGGATGGAACTTGGCCAGTGTGTGGAGGCGGTGAGAAATCACGGGATTCCCAATTGTATATATCTGGATGAACTGGAGATGATTGAACGGTATTTGTGCCGGAGCCAGGAGAAATAGTAGATAACAGGATACAGGGAGCGTGAATGGACATTAGGCATACCGCCGAGGGGAGTTTATTTTCACCTAAACCGTCGTATAATGAAAAAAACCACAAAGGAGGTAAGTGCAGATGCGTTGTCCAAAATGTTCAGGCCAGATGGAAATAAACCGAATCAGAACACACCTTGTATGGGTGGATGAACCGGACCGTATTCCCGATTCCAAAAACCAGCTGGGGACAACAGTCGCACATGTATGCAGGGAATGCGGATACATAGACTTTTATAGAGATATGACATCCGTGAACTAAGGCATGTCTGTGCTATGCTCAGGAGCGGTTATGAAACACATTCCGGCAGGAGGGCAGGATAAGGCATAACGAAACAATGGAATGAAGACATGGGGAACCACTGTATAATGGAATGTGGGAGGATGGAAAGAAAAATATCTGCCTGCGCAATTAAAGAAAAAATATATATATCGTAAGTTTATCGTCAGAAATAGATGTTTTTTGTAACCATGAAGTATGGTATAATATCTCTAGTTTTGTTCAGAATGACCTGCTATATGGGAGAGATATTATGAGACTTAAGAAATGGAAATCATTTTTATGTATATGCACCAGCTGCACCCTGTTAATGAGTACAGCAGCTTCAGCTAATCCGGCCGCCATCACGCCTTTGGAAGAAAGTCAGGTATCTTCCTTTCAGTCCAGGAACCAGACCTCTGACCAGGCAGCGGTTTCGTCCCAGGGACCGGGTTCGGAATCCGGAAGTGATGGAGGGGTCATTTCATCTGACGGGCCATCCTCATCCGGAAGTCCGTCCCCATCCGGAAGTCCGTCCCCAACCGGAAGCCCGTCTCCGTCAGGGAGTCCGTCTTTATCCGGAAGTCCGTCGCGGAATCCGACAGCTGGCCAGGCTGCCGGGGGGAACAGCGGGGGTGCTGTATCACCTGGAGAAACGGCAGGAACAGCGGCCGGGACTTTTGACCAGACAGCCGCGGCTTCCGTGCAGAAGCCGGAGATAGCTTCGGAGGGAGCCGTGCTAATGGATGCTGCCGCGGGAACCGTCCTGTTTTCCAAGAACGGGGACAAACAGTTCTATCCCGCAAGTATCACCAAGCTGATGACAGCCCTGCTGGTGGCGGAGAACTGCAATCTGGATGACAAGGTCACATTTTCAGCAACAGCTACCACGAACCTGGAAGCGGGCGCTGTATCCATCAATATGACGGCAGGGGATGTGATGACTGTGCGCCAGTGTCTTTATGCCCTGCTTCTCAAATCAGCTAATGAAGTGGGAAATGCTCTTGCGGAACATGTGGCTGGCAGCAACGCCAAATTTGCGGAGATGATGAACGCCAAGGCAGCGGCCTTGGGATGTACCAATACACATTTTACAAATCCTCACGGCCTCAATGACTCCAACCATTACACCACACCCCATGATATGGCTTTGATTGCAAGGGCAGCGTTTCAGAATGATGTGGTGAAGACGGTGGCGTCCACGCGTACATATACGCTGCCTGCTACCATGAAGAATCCTTCCGGGCTGACCGTGACCATCGGACACAAGATGCTGAACCCCAACGACGCCAGGTATTATCCGGGCGTTATCGGAGGAAAGACCGGTTATACGTCCAAAGCGGGAAATACACTGGTGACGGCAGTGGAGAAGGACGGAGTCAGATTGATTGCCGTCATCATGAAGAGCAAATCAACTCATTATACGGATACGAAGGCATTGTTCGATTACGGATATGAACTGGTGAAGGCAGATGCTTTAAGCGGCAGCGGAAGCAGTACAGGCAGTTCAAATAACGCGGGCACGACAGGCAGTTCTTCCGGCACGGGAAATGCCGGTCCGGGAACATCCTCAGCCAAGGGCTGGGTACAGGACAGCAACGGATGGTACTATGTGAAGGATAATGGAGCCAAGGCCGCCAATGAGTGGGTTACGGTAGACGGAGTTTCCTACTGGATTGATTCCAATACATATATGGCCAAGGGATGGCGCCAGGTAAATGGCAAATGGTATTTCCTGCGCTCCGACGGAGCCATGGCCAAGAACCAGTGGGAAAAGGTGGAAGAAAACGGCCAGTGGTTCTATCTGGGCGCGGACGGCGCCATGCTGACCAATACAACCACACCGGATGGATCGCGGGTGGATGAGAGCGGGGCGTGGGTGCGGTAGACTTTATATATTACTATGATTATATGTGCGGTAGATGGTTGAAAAGTCATCTGCCGAATTTTTCAATTATGAAGTACTGAGGGAAAATCGGAAGTACAGCATCGTACAAAATATAGTTCTGCTCGGATTCATATTCCAGGAATCACGTTTTTGAACAGTGAGGAATCCGCGGGCATCACCAGGATGAAGGAGCCCCAGACGGCAGAAAACCAGAAGGGATAGGGAAATGCTAACGTGGCGGACAGGCCGGCGGTATACATCGATGTGACGGCAGCGCATGAAGATAAGGAGTTTGCGTTAAAGGGCCTGCTCTGCCGAGAAAGCTAAGCGGGGGCGGATGGGAACGTGAACGAAGATAACACTGAAATTCCATGGGGCGGCGTTTTACTGGACTCAGCCTTATGAGATGGAGATTGCAAAAGACAAAATAGTATGAAGCCGGATATTCATGTCCGCCGGCAAGCCGCCAACAAGTCAGACTCAGTCTGACTTGTTTTTCTTCCACTCCCGTTGTAGAATAACCTCAGAAGAAAAATCTCCCAAGAAAAAATCCCCTGCAGAAAAGTGAGAAAAGATTCATGAAATCCATACGAAAAGAAATGACAAGGAACCACCTGATTCTGCTGCTGGTGGCCTTTATCTTCATAGCCTCCAATGCCCTTGTGAATGTGGACTCCTCCCGCCGCTACAACGGGCTTTTACAGGATTACCAGCAGGTAAACGGGCTGCTGGCAGTCAATAACAGGAGACAGACCTATTTTAAGCTGTACAGCAAGAGCCACGATGAGGGAACGCTTAAGCAGTATTACGACGAGTGCGGGTTGTTTGACAGCCAGCTGCGGGGACTGGATGATAAGATGCAGAATGACCGGAAGTGCAAGATGATGTACCGGATTGTGGGTCAGGTGGCTGAGTACAGGCGGGAGATGGCGGAGTCCTACATCCGGCCTGACGGGGACTATTATCCCAGCCTGATGGCTGATTTGGACGAGGTGGATTTGGAGATTGAGCGGTGCCTGAACCAGTTGATGAGCCAGTACCTGGAGTACCTGAACACTGCCTTTGCCAGCCACAGCAGGACGCTGGGACTTACAAACAGTATACTGATCGTGTTTTTCATGGCAGCCAGCCTCTTTGGCATGGTGCTGAACCATCAGATGAGTACCAGTATCCTGAATTCCATCAAGCGGCTGACGGACGCGGCCAGGGAAATTATGAACAATAATCTGGAGGCAGCGGATATTGAGGAGACGCCTTATGCGGAGCTGAACCAGGTATCCGCCACATTTGACCAGATGAAGCGGCAGATCAGGACCATGATTACGGAATTACATGAGACCCACCAGATGAAGGAACGGCTGGCTGAGGCGAAGATACGGGAGCTGCAGATGCAGATGAATCCCCATTTCCTGTTTAATACCCTGAGCCTGGTAATCCGCAGTATCCAGCTGGGAGAACGGGATACCTCCATCCAGCTGGTCAAGGCCATCTCCAAAATCCTGCGAAGCAGCATTGAGATCAATACGGTATCCATCCCGCTGGACGAGGAGATTGAGCTGCTTCAGTCATACCTGTATATACAGAAGCTGCATTTAAAGGGACGGGTGACCTTCTGTCTGGATGTTCGCAAGTCATTTATGGGCGAGGATGTGATGATTCCGCCGCTGACAATCCAGCCTCTGGTGGAAAACAGTATCCAGCACGGGCTGAAGGACCGGGTCAGCGGGGGGAAGGTGGATATACTGATTACTGAGAAGCCTGATTATATTGAGGCTGTGGTGGCGAACAACGGCGTGGGATTTCCGAAGAACCCGGACCAGCCCTCGCTCCGGGAGACGCCCATCCCCAAAACCTCCATCGGACTGAAAAACGTGGAGGAACGGTTAAGGTTATTTTATCGGAAAGAGGACGTGCTGCAGATTGAGAGGACGGAGGGAATTACAAAGATTACGCTGAAGCTTTATAAATCAGACAGGCATTAGGAGGAAAGGGTTATGTTGCGTGTAATATTGGCAGATGACGAGCAGTACGAGCGGAATTATCTGGAGAAGGTCATAAAGGAGAGTTATCCCGGTCTGCTGGAGATTGTCTGCAAGGCAGTGGATGGTATGGATTTGCTGGAGAAGCTGGAGGAGTGCAAGCCCCAGATTGTGCTTTTGGACATCAAGATGCCGCGGATGGACGGGCTTAAGACAGCGGAGGAGGTGCGCAAAAGGTATCCGGATATCCAGATTGTGCTGATATCCGCCTACAGTGATTTCTCCTTTGCAAAACAGGCAATCAAGCTGGGGGTGACGGATTATCTGCTGAAACCCTATTTGGACTCAGAGCTGAGAGAGACACTGGATAAGGTCATTGCACGGGTAAGGGAACGGGAGGACACCTTATCCATGCTGTCCTATTCCAATTATCTGGCGGAGGATGGAGAGGCGGCTTTTGATTTCTACCGGGATTTGGAAAAGGATTTGCTGTGGGATGTGTTCTTTGGCCGAAGGGACAGGGATAAGCTGGAAAAAGAGTTTGCCATGTGGGGGGTGGGAGCCGGGTGGTTTAAGGTAGTGCTGATTTCCAGTCCGGCCCTGATTAACATGGGAGGATTTTCCCAGGAGGTGCTGAAAAATTATTTTCACATGGCAGGGGTGACTGTGCTTAACAGCATCTGGATGGACCAGATGGTTATCTGCCTCTATTCACAGCAGCAGGATGCGTTTACGGAGCTGACCGGCTGTATTACCCGCGCCAGGGATTACCTGGCAGAGGAGAGGGAGATTCCTGTGGCCTGCGGTGTCAGCGGCGCTTATGAAGGCATGGAACGGCTGACGCAGGCTTATGGGGAGGCTGCGTCCTTTATCAGGGAATATTCCGCGCAGGAGGCGCGCCTTGCCTTTGACAGCATGACGAAGGGCATGAAACGGATCTGCGGCCTGGAGGAACGGATTATCCGGTCCCTGTCCAGGGAGAACCAGAGCCAGACCAGCGATCTTCTTACAGAGATGATTGAGGAGCTGGAGACGCTTTTAGGATATCAGGATGTTTCGGTAAAGCTGAATTTTGGCCGCAGCCTGATGACCATTATCCGGGGAATTAACCAGATACCGGGTATACGGGTCAAGACCTCAGAGGCAGCCAGACGTTTTGAAAAGCTGGGACAGCTGAATTTTAACGGGGATAATTTAAAGTATCATGTGGACTATTTTTCAGAAATGAAGATTCAGAGGGAATGATGTTTTGGAAGAATCAGGAAATGATTGGCCCGGGTCAGGAGGAACGAGTTGAAAAAACAGTTGTTGATAGGGGCCGCGGCTGCTGTGCTGATTGCAGGACTGGCGGGCGGCTATGGGATTTTGGGAAATAAGGGAGCCGCGGGAGCGGACAATGAACCGGAGATCGTGCTCTGCTACGGCGAGGTGAATCCGGAAGGCCATGTGCTGACAGATTCGGCCCAGTATTTTGCTGACAGGGTCAGTGAACTCACAGGCGGCAGGGTGATGGTTGAAATCTATCCCTCCGGCCAGCTGGGGGACGATGCGCGCTGTTACCAGTCCATGGAGATGGGAGCTTTGGATTTGTACCGGGGCAACAGCATGTCTCTGGCGGACAGCGGGAATCCCATGATGTCTGCCCTGGTGCTGCCCTATGTTTTCCGGGACAGGGACCACTTCTGGAAGGTGTGCGGCAGTGACCTGGGCAGGGAAATACTGGATAATATCCAGGACTGTACAGGAATGATTGGCCTGGCTTATCTGGATGAAGGGGCCAGGAACTTTTTTACCACCGACAGGCCGGTCCGCAGACTGGAGGATATGAAGGGATTGAAAATCCGGGTCCAGGTGGCGTCCATGATGGGCGACACCGTGGAAGCGCTGGGGGCGGAGGCAGTGCCCATTGCCTATGCGGAGCTCTATACGGCCCTGGAGTCAGGGACCATTGACGGGGCGGAGAACCCGCCGGTGAGCTATTATTATAATAAGTTTTATAGGGTTGCCCCTTATTATGTGAAGGACAGGCATACCTATACGCCCGGAGTGATTCTGGTGAGCAAAATCACCTGGAAAAATCTTAAGGAGGAATATCAGGACGCGCTGGTACAGGCTGCAATGGAGACCCAGGAGTATAACAGGACAGCCATAGAGGAAGCGGACCGGAAGGCATATGAGGCGCTGGAGAAGGAGGGGGTCACCATTCTTGAGCCCGAGGATCCGCAGGCCTGGATCCAGGCAATGGAGCCGGTATACCGGAAATACGGAGGGGAATATCTGGACCTGATTGAAAAGATCCGGCAGATACGATAGACACATACACTATGACAGGAGGAAGGCCGCGATGGCAACAGGACTTATGAAACTGCCCGAAAACAGGGTACGGAGAAATTACACAGGGGGAGCGGGAATTGACCGGCTCCATGGAAAGGCCCGGTGGGCGGACAACAATATGCCGGAGGAATGGGTGGGATCCATGGTGGAAGCATCCAATCCGGGAATGGAACCCATAGCACACGAGGGACTGGCCGTGGTGGAGACCGCGGATGGACCCAGATTCCTGCGGGACATAATAGGCGATGACCGGGAGTTTTACCTGGGCACTGCCGCCCGCGGGGAGGGAGGCTGGCGCCTCAGCTTCCTGCTTAAAATTCTGGATTCAGCCATGCGGCTCCACGTACAGGCCCATCCCACCACCCGGTTTGCCAATGAAGTGATGGGAATGCCCTATGGAAAGCTTGAGTGCTACTATATTCTCAATGTAAGGGAGGGCATCAGTCCATACATCCGCCTGGGATTCCAGCATACGCCCGGAAGAGACGGCTGGAGGGAGATTGTGGAGAAACAGGACAAGGCCCGGATGGACGGCTGCTTTGAGAAGATTCCGGTACAGGTGGGGGAGGTCTGGTATATTCCGGGCGGAATGCCTCATGCCATAGGCGAGGGAATTACCATGCTGGAAATTATGGAGCCATCTGATTTGGTGGTGCGGTGCGAATTTGAACGTGAGGGAATCGTTGTGCCGGAGGACGGCCGGTTCATGGGACGGGGGCTGGATTTTTGCCTGGATATTTTTGATTATACAGAGTATCCCAAAGAAGAAATCATGGAAAAATGCAGGATAGAGCCCCGGGTACTGGAGGAAACAGACGCCTTCCGGCGGGTGCGCCTGGTGGATGAAACCCTGACCTCCTGCTTCTTTGTGGAAAAACTGGAGGTGACCGCACCGGCTTTGGTAAGACATAACCAAAAATTCAACCTGGGTGTGGTGTGTGCCGGAAGCTGCGCCATGGAACAGAATGGACAGATGCTCAGTCTGAAGGCAGGGGACAGCTTCCTGATTGCAGCCGGGGCGGAGACATACCAAATCCGGCCGGAAGGCAGCGCCCAGCTGGTGATGGTATATCCGGGAAAGGATATGGACACGCTCTAATCCAAATTCAGGTTGCGCACGGAATTGCGGATAATCAGGGAAGCCTTTAATATGGGAAGCTCTGCCCGGACGCCGGATTCCAGATAACCATGGATGAAGTCAATGGCGGTTCCCGCCAGCTTGCGGACAGGGACGCTGACCGTTGACAGGGGCGGCGTCACATAATTGGCCATGATACAGTCATCGTAGCCGAATACGGACAAATGGTCCGGAATCCGCAGCCCAAGTATATAACAGGCCCGGTAGATATTGAAGGCGGTCATGTCATTGCAGGCAAAGATCGCCTCAGGGCGGTCGGTTTTTTGGAGCAGCTGCAGGATCCGGCCAGGAGTAGTCCCCATATCCTCCGGGTTGACGTCAAAGAGCATGTGGCCGGGACGGCAGTCCAGCCCGTGCTCCCGGAGAGCCTGGGCCATGCCGTCATAGCGTTCCCGGTAGGTGAGGTTGTCAAAGCTCTGGAAGATGCCGCCGATATTTTTGTGCCCCAGCTTAATCATGTAGGAAACCGCCTCGTAGGCGGCTTTTTTGTTGTCCAGGCGGAGACAGTGTTCCATGTCATCCTCGAAAGAACGGTTTAAATACACATAGGGGATGTCATACTTTGCCAGGTTCATGATATGGTCATGCTGGCTGGTGACAGGGGTAATGATGACCCCCGCTATGTCCATTCCGATTAAATTTTCTAATATCTGTTTTTCTTTTTCCAGACTGTATTCCGTGTTGTTCAGGTAAATGATATAGCCTTTTTCTGACGCGCAGGACTCCAGGTACTGTTCCAGCTTGGTGTAGTAGATATTGGTCAGGGAAGGCAGGACCAGGGCCAGGGCCTGGCGGCGTCCGGTCTTCAGGTTGACGGCCAGGGTGTTGGGGCGGTATCCCAGTTCTGCAACTGTTTCCAGTATTTTCTGTTTTGTCTCTTCTTTCAGGTATCCTTTGCCGGAAAGGGCGCGGGATACCGTGCAGACGGAATAGCCGCATTTTTTTGCCACGTCTTTGATTGTTACCATATTCCGGTCCACCTCCCTGTGATTCTCTGAAAATGTATACACAGCTATTGTAAAGGTTTCTTGAAATAATGTCAAAATGAAAGCGGAAAAAAAGCGGGAACTTTTAAAAAATAATTTGAATTGTGAATATTGCATAAAAATAACGTTAAAATTCTGTTAAAATTTTTTGCAGAAAATACTTGATGGAAAATATGTAAACGTTTATACTAAATGAGGAAAATATGTAAACGTTTAGCGAAAGCTGTTACGCTGGACAACTTAAGGAAAGGGGATAACAATGAAAAAGAGAGTATTATTAGCAGGTGTTCTTACCGCGGCAATGATGGCAATGACTGCATGCAACGGCATGCCGGGTATGGGGAATACTCAGCCAGCTGCAACACAGGCCCGGGGAGGGGACAGCAGTGAGGCTGCCGCAAGTGATGACAAGGTATATGAGTTAAAGATTTCCACTTCCCAGACAGAGCAGGCCCTGATTACCAGGAACTACCAGAAGCTGGCTGATGTGTTAAATGAGAAATCAGGCGGCAGGCTGAAGGTAACCGTGTTCCCGTCCGGCCAGCTTGGCAGTGACGAGGACGTGCTGGAGCAGGCCATCCAGGGCGCCAATGTGGCTGTTAACACCGATGCTTCCCGCATGGGACAGTATGTGAAGGATTTCTCCATTCTGATGATGGGCTACTTCGCAGATAACTACGATGAGTGCTATAAGATAACACAGACCGATACATTTAAGGGCTGGACAGATTCCCTGTCCAAGGATCACGGAATTAAAATCCTGTCCTTTACATTCTACGACGGCCCGCGTCATTTCATGACCAACAAGCCAATCAATACGCCGGATGACCTGAAGGGCATGAGAATCCGTACCATCGGACAGGAAGTATGTACCGAGACAATCCAGGCCATGGGCGCCACTCCGATTTCCATGTCATGGGGCGAGGTATACAACGGAATCCAGTCCAAGGCACTGGAGGGCTGCGAGGCACAGAACACATCTACATATCCATCCAGACTGTATGAAGTGTGTAAGTACCAGTCAAAGACAGGACACTTCCAGCTGATGCAGGGATTAATCTGCGGCCAAAGCTGGTTTGAGAGCCTGCCGGAAGATTTACAGACACTGCTGGTTGAGACCTCCATCGAGGTTGGCCAGGAAACAGCTGCTGACGTAATGACAGAGGCTGACGAGGCTGAGAAGGCAATGGTTGAGGCAGGAATGACCATCGTAGAGCCTGACCTTGCTCCATTTAAGGCAGCCGTTGATCCCGTATATGAGAAACTTGGCTATGCTGAACTGAGAGATAAACTGTACAAGGAAATTGGTAAGACCAATTAATCCCCGGGTACTTTCCGCAATACAGAAAGGAAGCTTTTAAATGAAAAAAATTTCTGCTGTTATTTTAAAGACAGAGGAGCTTCTGGCCGGTGCAATGTTATGCATGATTGCCGTTCTGGTGTTCTGGTCCGCAGTGGCCAGAACCATCGGAATGCCGGTGAACTGGGCCCAGGATGTTTCGCTGCTGGCATTTGGATGGCTGACCTTTATCGGCTCTGATATCATCATCAAGAGCGGCGGCCTGATTCGAATCGACATGCTGTCCAACCGGTTCCCCAGGGCGGTCCAGAAGACTCTGATGCTGGTGTTTGACTTTTTCATGCTGCTGTTTTTATTGATTCTGATTGTTTACGGATTCCTGCTGGTGTCCCAGAGCTGGAACCGTACCTTTAATACCCTGAAGATGAGCTATGCCTGGTGTACCCTGGCGGTACCGGTGGGCTCCCTGCTGATGTTTTTCAGCATGATTGGCAAGATGCTCGGTGATATCAGGAAACCAATGAAAGAATGGGGGGTTAATTAATGTTAAGTGCGGTTGGATTTTTCTTAATTCTCCTGTTCCTTGGAATGCCGGTGGCCTTTGCGATTGCGGTGTCCGGATTTTCCTTCTTCCTGATGAGGCCGGAGATTCCGTGGACGATTCTGGTACAGAAGTCCCTGTCCACCACCCAGTCCTTCACCATGCTTGCGATTCCGCTGTTTATTTTTGCCGGAAACCTGATGAACAACACCGGTATCACATCCCGGCTGGTAAAGCTGGCAAACGTGCTGACCGGCCATATGTACGGTTCCATTGGACAGGTTTCCGTGGTTCTCTCAACCCTGATGGGCGGCGTATCCGGTTCCGCGGTTGCGGATGCAGCCATGGAATGCCGTATCCTTGGGCCTGAGATGACAAAGAGAGGCTATGCGCCGGGCTGGGCCGCTGCAATCAACTGTCTGTCCGGACTGATTGTAGCCACGATTCCGCCGTCCATGGGCCTGATTCTGTACGGAACCGTGGGCGAGGTTTCCATTGGACGCCTGTTTGTAGCCGGATTCCTTCCAGGTATCATTATGTGTATCTTCATGATGCTTGCCACCTCCTGGTCCGCGCGCCACTACGGATATCAGCCGGACCATGATAAGCCATCACCTCCAGGAGTTATCATCAAATCCTGCTTTGAGAGTATATGGGCCCTTATGTTCCCAATCCTGCTGATAGTGCTGATTCGTTTCGGCGTCATGACTCCGTCGGAATCCGGTGCATTTGCCGTGTTCTACGCACTGTTCGTAGGTATCTTCATTTATAAGGAGCTGAACCTTGAGAAGTTTAAGAAGTGTATCGTGGACAGCGTAAAGGATTTATCCGTGATTACCATGATTCTGGCTTTCTCCGGCATATTCAGCTACGGCGTTGTATTTGACCAGCTGCCCAAGACCCTGACCACTATGCTGGTAGGCCTGACCGGCAATAAATACGTGCTCCTGCTGCTGATTTTAATTATGCTGACAGTGTTCGGTATGTTTATGGAGACTACGGTCATCACCCTGATCGTTACCCCAATATTGATTCCGATTATCACACAGTACGGCATTGACCCGGTTCACTTCGGCATCATCATGATGACCATTGTTACCATGGGCTGTTCCACGCCTCCGGTTGGAGTTGCACTGTACACCTGTTCCAATATCATGGACTGTTCGGTGCAGGAGACCACGAAGTATTCGCTGCCGTTGTTTATAGCTATCCTGGCAACGCTGGCTATCTGCGTATTCTTCCCGGATTTGGTGCTGTTCCTGCCGAATATGATTTATGGTACGGGTATGTAATCCGTTGTTTTATAAGTCCTGCATGGGCTGCCTTAAAAGGGCAGGCCGCGCAGGGCTTTTTGTATTATCATTTCTTGCTTGAAAGACAGGCTTTTACAGAGGTATCTTCTATTTCCACCGGTACCTGCCTGTTGACAGACCAGGATGAGCTCTGAAGATCAAGCGGCGGATGGCCGGCATGGGCCGGTCAAAGAAATAACCCTGAAGCAGGGTAAAGGAGTGGTCAAGCTTTATGGAACCCACGGGTAGGTTTCGGATCAACAGCAGGGTGGAGCAGGCAATCCCGAAATCATCCGGGGAAAAGCGAAAACCAAATGACCACAGTTTCTCAAAACACCCGGCCAGGGTGTCGAAATCGTCTGCCCTTGAACTCTTTGTCAGTTCAATGCAGAGATATCCGGGATTCAGCTCATATTCATTGGCTTTCTGAATCAGGTAATCCACAAACCCCGAATCCCTAAACTGAAGATAGGATACATTGAAACCAGCCATCAGATCCGGAAAATCGGTCTGCCATTTTCTGGCCTTTTGGAATACCTGGTCTACGATGAAACGCCCTGCCACATGTATGTCTCCGCTGTATTCCAGCTGCATACTGAACCCGTATGAGATGCATCGTGGACACCCGTGCCGCCGGCAGTATACCAGTCATATAGTCTATGAGACAAAGATTGTTTATGAATTTACATCAGGAGGCAATCATGAAGGGAACCTTACTCGTAAAGAACGTTGAGCATCTTGTTACATGTGTCGGGGATGACAGACTGCCTGACGGTGCGGGCGTATTAATCCGGGACGGAGTCATTGGCGGAATCGGACAGGAAACAGCGGAGGATGTGATTGACGCATCTAATATGGTGATATATCCCGGACTTATCAATACACATCATCATTTTTATCAGACATTCAGCCGTAATTTACCCAGGTACAGAACAAAGATATATCAGTCATTCCAGTACATAAGGGGCCGCGCTTACCGCGGGGCTCCTTTTTGGCGCGTTCGGAAGAATCATGGTTCCCATGCTTTTTCACAGTATTTTCAAACTTATTAAAGGTTGGCTAAAGGTTTCTCCGTTATGATAGCTGGTAGAAAATACAGATGCCCGTACCGGGCAAAAGGAGGAAATTATGGAGGAAGCAATGGTAATCAGAAAGGGCGGGACAGGTAAGCGGTTTGGACTTCTGGCGGTCCTCATGGCGGCTGTGTTCCTGGTATTTATGGGTGCTCATACGGTTTACGGGGCCGGCGGCCTGGACCTGAATACGGACTATCCGGGCATATCCGTGAAGCCGGGAGACAACCTGAATATTCCCATCACGCTGGAGAACCACACAGGGGCCAGTCTGGATGCGGATCTGGAGGTCTCTGCCATGCCTGAGGGATGGGAGGGTTATCTCCAGGGCGGCAGCTATCAGGTAAGCCGCATCCATGTAAAGAACGGAGGCGACGGCTCCCAGGTGACCCTTCATGTAACGGTTCCAAAGGAGCTGACAGAGGGAACCTATACAGTGGAGGTGAAGGCGTCCGCGGGAGAGGGCCTTACAGCCAGCCTGCCTATCTCGTTTATGGTAAATGAGATGAATGCGGGAAAGGGAAGCTTTACTTCGGAGTACCCACAGCAGGAGGGAACCACGGGCACTAATTTTTCTTTCAGCACCACTCTGATTAACAACGGGCTTAAGACACAGTCCTACAGCTTGTCATCCAATGCGCCGTCCGGCTGGGGCGTAAGCTTTACCCCCACCGGTGAAACTGCCAAGGTGGCTGCCCTGGAGGTGGAGTCCGGCGCCAGCAAGGGCATGACTGTGTCGGTGACGCCGCCGGAAGGGGTTGCGGCAGGGGAATATGACATATCCTGCAGCGCTGTGTCGGCAGAGGAGACATTGGACACCAGCCTGAAGGTGGTCATTACAGGCAGCTACGGCCTTAAGGTTTCCACCCCGGACGGCCGACTGAGCTTTGACGCCTATGCGGGCCGGACCTCGGATGTGACGCTTAACATTACCAATACCGGCAACGTGGACCTGGAAAATGTGACCCTTAACTCATCCCTGCCCACTGGCTGGACCGTGACCTACAATACGGAGAACAACGTCATCACATCCATTCCGGCCGGAAGCACCACGGAAGTCATTGCCCATGTAAAGCCCTCCTCGGAAGCAATCACGGGTGACTATGTGAACACATTTACGGCAGCCTGCGAGCAGACCCAGTCAAACGCCGACTTCAGGGTATCGGTTAAGACAAAGACGGTCTGGGGCGTGGTGGCAGTCATCATCATACTGGGTACGGCCGGAGGCCTGGGCTATGTGTTCCGCAAATATGGCAGAAGGTAGTCCTTATGGAGCGTTCGCTGGAAAGGGGGCATTGTTATGGATAATGAGGAAGAAAGGATGATATGGACTGAACACCTGTCCAAATCCTACGGGGAGAAGGAAGCGGTCTGTGATTTGACACTGGAAATCCGGCGGGGAGAGATATTCGGGCTTCTGGGACCAAACGGAGCCGGAAAGACCACCACCACCCTTATGCTGCTGGGGCTGACGGAGCCCACCGGCGGCAGTGCGTACATAGACGGAAAGAACTGCGCCAGGCAGGCCATCGACGTCAAACGGATGGTGGGGTATCTGCCGGATAATGTGGGGTTTTATTCCGACATGACGGGTCGGGAGAATCTTCGGTTTACAGGCCGGCTAAACGGCCTGCCCGGCGATGTGACAGACAGGCGGATAGAGGAACTGCTGGAAAAGGTGGGGATGACGGAGGCAGCCGACCAGAAGGCGGGAACCTATTCGCGGGGCATGCGGCAGCGGCTGGGAATCGCTGATGTCCTGATGAAGGACCCGAAGGTGGTCATCATGGATGAACCTACTCTGGGAATCGACCCGGAAGGAATGAGAGAGCTTATGACCCTGATACGCGGCCTGGCGGAGGATGATAAAAGGACCATTCTCATATCATCCCACCAGCTTTATCAGATTCAGCAGATTTGCGACCGGGTGGGGCTTTTCGTGGAGGGCAGGCTCATTGCCTGCGGAAGAATTGACGAGCTGGCAGGGCAGATGCGCCGTGAAGGGCATTATGCCCTGGAGGCAGCTGCCTTTCCCGATGACAGCGGATTCGAGGAGCTGTTAAGAAGCCTTGGAAATGTGGAGCAGGTGGAGCGGTCCGGCGATTTCTACGTGGTCCATTCCAGAGCAGACCTGTGCAGGGAATTAAACCGCAGGGCACTGGAGAAGGGCTACACCCTGCGCCACTTAAGACAGAGGGGGAATGACCTGGATGAAATTTACCGCAGATACTTTGAGAAAGGAGAGCAGAAAAATGGTGGTCTCAATCAAAAGAAAAATAAAGGATTCCTTTCTTTCGGAAGGGAACAGCGGTAAGAATATGTCAGATGGAGGTGCGCGGGTGAGACCATGTAAGGGTATGGGCGGCATGACGGCCCTGTACCGCAAGGAGATGTCGGACCATATACGCAGCAAGCGGTTCCTGATTGTGCTGGGACTGATTCTGCTGACCAGCTGCGCCAGCATATACGGGGCTCTGACCAGCCTTTCGGACGCCATTGCGTCTGATGCCAGCTGCATTTTCCTAAAGCTGTTCACCCTGAGCGGAAGCTCCATCCCGTCTTTTACCTCCTTCATTGCTCTGCTGGGGCCTTTTGTGGGGCTGAGCCTGGGGTTTGACGCCATCAACAGCGAGCGTTCTGAGGGCACGTTAAACCGCCTGGTGGCGCAGCCCGTTTACCGGGATGCGGTTATAAACGGGAAATTCCTGGCCGGCGCCACAATCATCTTTATCATGGTCTTTTCCATGGGACTTATCGCAGGCGCCGTGGGGCTTTTGGCCACCGGGGTGCCGCCTGCTGCCGAGGAAGCGGGGCGGGTGCTGGTGCTGCTTTTTTTCACCTCTGTCTACATCTGCTTCTGGCTGGCTCTGTCCATCCTCTGTTCCGTGCTGTGCCGCCATGCAGCTACCTCAGCCATGATCGTGATTGCGTTGTGGATCTTCTTTGCGCTGTTTATGACGCTGGTGGTGAGCATTGTGGCCAATGCCCTGTATCCCATGGGGCAGACCGCGTCGGCAGGGCAGATTCTGGACAATTACAGCTGCCAGATGAGCCTGAACCGTTTGTCGCCCTATTACCTGTACAGTGAGGCGGTTTCCACCATCATGAATCCCATGGTGCGCTCCACCAACATCATCCTGCCCCAGCAGCTGTCGGGCGCCATCACCGGATATCTGTCACTGGGACAGAGCTGCCTGTTAGTGTGGCCCCATCTGACGGGCCTGCTGGCGCTGACGGCTGTGGTGTTCGCCGCTTCCTACATCAGCTTCATGAGAAGGGAGATACGCAGCAGGTAAAAGCGCATACGGGTTTGTGAATTATCTGTGAAATCCATCTCTGTTCTCTTGCGGTTCGTACCGAATTGAGAGAGAATACAGGTGGATTTTTCAGACATGACTCAAAACAGGGAGAGGATATAGATGCGGGTCTTGATTGTGGAGGATAACAGGCGGCTGGCAGAGTCCATCCGTGATATATTGAAGCACTGGTATGACTGCGATATCTGCGGGGATGGAACTACCGGCTGCTGGCTCCTGAAGGACGGCGGCTACGACGCCGCTGTCCTGGACCTGATGCTGCCGGGAATGGACGGAATTACCCTGTTAAGGGAGGCCAGAAAAATGGGATGCCAGGTTCCCGTTCTGATACTGACAGCGAAAAGCGAGCTGGAGGACAGGGTGACGGGGCTGGAAAGCGGCGCTGATTACTATTTGACAAAGCCCTTTGACATGCAGGAGCTTCTAGCTGTGATGAAGACCATCTTAAGGCGCAGGGGGGAGATGATACCCGAAAGCCTGAACCTGGGAAACATATCCTTAAGCCAGGCGGACTATACCTTAAGAGGGCCTGGCAAAAGCATACAGCTGGGCAAAAAGGAGTACGACATCATGCGTATTCTGATGGTGAACCGGGATATGGTGGTTTCCAAGGAAACCCTTCTGTCCAGGGTATGGGGAAATGACGCGGAGGCAGTGGAGAACAATGTGGAGATTTACATATCGTTTCTGAGAAAGAAGCTGGATTTCCTCAAGGCGGATGTGATGATTGTCACCATACGCAAGCTGGGATACAGGATAGTGGAAAAGAACAGCAGGGAGGTGCTGTGATGAGGGAAATAGGCAGGCTTCGGCTTAAGTTTATTATTTATAATATGCTGGTGGTGACAGCGGTCATAGGGATAACCTTCTGTGCGGTGACCTCTGTGGTGAAGCACAGGGTAAATGACCAGGGAAGCCTGGCCCTGTCCAGGGTGGTGGCCGGGGAGGAACAGTCCCTGATATTTGCCGCCATGTCTCCGGCCAGGATTCCGTTCTTCACTGTTCTGGTGGGGGAGGACGGCGCGGTGACGCTGGGGGAAGGATACGATGCTTACTGGGAACCGGAATACCTGAAGCAGATGGCTGTGCTGGGCATGACCGGGGAGGAGGACATGGGGATACTGGACGCGTATCATCTGAGATATTTAAGGATCAGCCAGCCCGCAGGTCATATGATTGCATTTGCAGATACCACCTATGAGGATTCACTGAGAAACGGAGTCATGAAATACGGCGCCATGGCCTGTGTGGCTATCTGGCTGGGATTCTTCGCGCTGTCCTATTTCTTTTCCCGGTGGGCCGTGAAGCCGGTGGAGGAGTCTGTCCGCATGCAGAAGCAGTTCGTGGCGGACGCTTCCCACGAGCTAAAGACACCGCTGACCGTAATTACGGCCAATGCGGAGCTTTTGCAGGAGCGGTATGCCGGCATATCGGCGGAAGCGGATAAGTGGATGGAGCATGTGAACCAGGAGTGCAGGGAAATGCGATCCCTGGTGGAAAGTCTCCTGCTTCTGGCCAGGAACGATTCTTGCGTACCGGGGAAGGGGGAATTTACCCGGTTCAGCCTGAGCGATTTGGTTATGGAGAAGATACTGATCTTTGAACCTGTGTTTTATCAGGAGGAGAAGGCGCTGGAATATAAGATAGAGGATGATGTGATGATGATGGGTAACCCATCCCGGATGGGACAGCTAATCAAGGCTCTTATGGACAACGCGGTGAAATATTCCGTGCCAAGGGGGCGGGCGGAGGTAAGGCTGGAGCCCGCCGGCCGGAACAGGGCCAGGCTGTGGGTGTGCAGCCAGGGAGAACCTATACCTGAAGATAAGCGCACGTTAATTTTCCGAAGGTTTTACAGGGACGACAGCGCCAGGAGCAGCACAAACGGTTATGGCCTGGGACTGGCCATAGCGGCAGAGACAGCCAGGAGCCACAGGGCCAGGATTGGAGTGGAGTACAGGGATGGGATGAACTGCTTTTATGTGACGGTGAAAAGGAAGAGAGCGTAAAAGAGGGTGGTATTAAAAAGGAGAATGGTATTCTCCTTTTGATTTTAACAGGAATGTGTTAGAATGTCTTTATATATCGGAACAATACACGCAAAGGGCTGCCTGCGCCGTCATGCAGGGCAGGCTTACTGTGGTGCGCACACTTCCCGACGGCAGGAACTTTGCCATGGGAGTGCGCTTTACATCCACCTGTGTCCGCACGTCGGAAGGGTTTAAAGTGGCTTTCATTCACGCCTCCGCGGCCGCTGATTTTCAGGAGGAGGGCTAATTCTTCCCCCTTTCCTTTGCGGAGTCCGTAAGTGAGGAATATGCCCGCCGTATGGGCAGAAGCGCCCTGGAGCTGCTGGGAATGCTGGATGCCTGTCTGTAAATGGATATGGTTGTGTATATTAGATAAAAAAACAGGAGACATGTTCGGAAATCACGACAAAATTACTTAAAATGCGGTTTTTACCCTCCTTCTTTTCTGCTATGATGAAATCATCAGAAATGAGAAGGAGGGTATTATTATGAAGAAAAAACTGGCACTTTTGTTGGCATGCTCCATGGCTTTAAGCCTTACTGCCTGCGGAGGCGGTAACAAGGCGGCAGAAACCATGGCCGCGCCTGAGACCACCACGGCAGCTGCTGCGGAGGCTGCAAAGGAGGAGAGCAGGGATGACGCGGCAGAAACCACGGCGGCCGAGGCTGCGGGCGGGGATATGGATGCCCTCATCGAGGCGGCCAAGGCCGAAGGCGAACTGACTGTATACGGTTCCTGCGAGGAGGAATATCTGTCTGCCGCCTGCCAGAATTTTGAGAAGCTGTACGGAATCGAGACAAAATACCAGAGACTTTCCACATCAGAGGTTTATACCAAGATATCCGAGGAAGCCGGCAAACCATCTGCCGACGTATGGTTCGGCGGAACCACAGACCCCTATAACGAGGCAGTGGCTGACGGCCTTCTGATGGAGTATGACGCCATCAATGCCAAGAACCTGATTGGCGACCAGTACAAGGATCCGACCAACTGCTGGTACGGCATCTACAAGGGCATCCTGGGCTTCATGGTCAATACGGAAGAACTGGACCGCCTGGGCCTGGAGGCGCCCAAGACATGGGATGACCTGACCAAGGAAGAGTACAAGGGACTCATCATGCTGTCCAACCCCAACACGGCCGGCACGGCAAAACTGCTCATCAACACCATGGTTCAGATGAAGGGACATGACGAGGCCATGGAGTATTTCAAGGTCCTGGACAAGAACATTTCCCAGTACACCAAGTCCGGTTCCGGCCCATCCAAGATGGTAGGCCCGGGCGAGTGCGTAATCGGTATCGGATTCCTTCATGACGGCATTTACCAGATTCTTCAGGGCTATGACAATATCCAGCTGATCGTTCCTGAGGACGGAACCTCCTTTGAGGTAGGCGCTACCGCCATCTTCAACGGATGCGCACATCCAAACGCGGCCAAGCTGTGGATTGAATATGCCCTGTCTCCTGACTGCGTGGACCACGCCAAGGAGAACGGCTCCTATCAGTTCCTGGTATTAAGCAATGCCACCCAGCCTGAGGAAGCTACGAAATTTGGTCTGGATATGAACAATACCATTGACTATGATTTTGAGGATGCAAAGGAAAACAGTGCCAAGTATGTAGAGGACTTCTTCGCGGCTCTTGGAAGCTCCTCCGACAGCGCGGACTCCAGCCGTTTCTTGACAGAATAGGCAGGGCTCCTGCCGGTGTCCGGCACTTGGAAACGTAATGTAGTGTGAGCTTGCAAACGGGTGCTGCGTAATGGTTGTCATCATTCATTACGCAGCATTTGTTGCATTATGGTCCTGGCTTGGCAGAAAGGACTGTAAGAAATCAAGAGGAAAGAATTCCTCGGGAAAGGGGGCCTCATTGTGGCCAGAAAACAGAGCGCTGAGCTGGAGCGCAAGAAATTTTTTTCAGACCCCATACTGGTAAGCATGATTGTGGTACTGCTGGTATTCCTGGCATTGTTCATCCTGTACCCCCTTCTGATGCTGCTGGTAGACAGCTTTTATTCGGAAGGTAAGATTACCCTGGAGGTATTCGGGAGGGTGCTGAGCCTGGAGCGGTTCCAGAAGGCTTTTAAAAACACCCTGGTGTTAGGCATGATTACGGGAATCGCATCCACTGCCATCGGTCTGCTGTTCGCCTATGTGGAGGTGTATGTAAAGCTTAAGACAAAGGTGCTTGAGAAGCTGTTTGCCATGGTTTCCATGCTTCCCGTGGTTTCTCCTCCTTTTGTGCTGTCACTGTCCATGATTATGCTGTTTGGACGAAGCGGCATCATCACCCGATCCCTGTTGGGAATCTATGATTCCAATGTATACGGGCTTAAGGGAATCGCCATTGTGCAGACGCTGACCTTTTTCCCCGTATGCTATCTGATGCTCAAGGGACTCTTAAAGAATATCGATCCCTCCCTGGAAGAGGCGACCAGGGACATGGGAGCTACCCGGTGGAAGGTGTTTACCAGCGTTACATTTCCCCTTCTTCTTCCCGGACTGGGCAATGCGTTCCTGGTAACCTTTATCGAGTCTGTGGCGGATTTTGCCAACCCCATGCTGATTGGAGGTTCCTACGACACACTGGCCACCACCATCTATCTGCAGGTGACAGGAGCCTATGACTCCACCGGAGCCGCGGCCATGTCCGTAGTGCTTTTGTCCCTGACCGTGGTCCTGTTCCTGATCCAGAAGTATTATCTGGAGAAGAAAACCGCAGCCACCCTTACGGGAAAGGCTTCCCGCATGAGGATGCTCATAGAGGATAAGAGCGTAACGGTTCCCCTGACCATTTTCTGCGGCGCCGTGTCAGTCTTTGTCATGCTGATGTACATTATGGTGCCCTTTGGCGCGCTGTTCACCCTTTGGGGCAGGGATTACAGCCTGAGCCTTAAATGGTTCCAGTACATGTTTAAGACCAGCGGACTTAAGGCTTTTAAGGACTCCTTTGTCCTGTCCCTGATTGCAGCTCCCCTGACAGCCTTCCTGTCCATGGTCATCTCTTACCTGGTGGTAAAGAAACGGTTTAAGGCCAGGGGATTTATCGAATTCGTATCCATGCTGGCCATGGCGGTGCCCGGCACCGTGCTGGGTATCGGATATATCAGGGGTTATGCCAACGGCCTGTTCAGGACCGGCGTCATGAGCGGCCTCTACGGAACCGGCCTTATCCTGATTATCGTATTTATCGTGCGAAGCCTTCCCACCGGCACCAGGAGCGGTATCTCAGCCCTGCGCCAGATTGACAAGTCCATCGAGGAATCCGCCTACGATATGGGAGCTAACTCCGCCAAGGTGTTTATGACCGTAACGCTTCCCCTGATTAAGGATTCCTTTTTCAGCGGCCTGGTGACAGCCTTTGTGCGGAGCATCACGGCAATTTCGGCCATCATTCTTCTGGTGACGCCCGACTTCTTACTCATCACCTGCCAGATCAATGAGCAGGCTGAGAAGGGCAATTACGGCGTGGCATGCGCCTATGCAACCGTACTGATTATCATAACCTACGGCGCGGTACTTATCATGAATACCCTGATGAAGTTCTTCGGAGTCAGCAGGAAGATAAAGCAGGAGTAAGCGCCAGTGGCATGCATCGCACGTAAGCGTCTAAAAGACAGACGCTAAGTGCTCATAGCGGGCCGCTGCGCTAAGCGGTCAAAGGACGCCCGCCAAGCGCCAGTGGCATGCATCGCACGTAAGCGTCTAAAAGACAGACGCTAAGTGCTCATAGCG